>ERZ827512.165-NODE-165-length-103880-cov-20.678295_pt1 | contig 103880 bp, 123 predicted proteins | sample MGYA00519916_ERZ827512 | MGnify/ENA primary metagenome ERZ827512 (study PRJEB31778, sample SAMEA3449335) | human gut metagenome | biome: human gut; feature: human-associated habitat; material: faeces | place: United Kingdom | collected 2010/2012 ...
AAAATATTTTTAATTATTTTATAAAAAAGCGTGCATTTAATATTGCAATGTCCAAGTGAAAGATAAGATCAAAAAAATGTTGAAATAGTTATGTAAATATAGTATAATTATTAATTAGTAACCAAGTAACAATTTTCCAAAAAGAATAAGGAGGAAAAAATGGCAGAAAAAAGCATTACTAACACAAGGAAACGGAGGTTCATGCAAATTACAAATGAACTAAACAATGGGCTGAGTATCCAAGAAATATCAGAACAGCTTGGGGTGAGTGAAAACACAGTAAAAAGAGATATGGACTATATGAGAAAAAATCCAGACTGGATGTATCACTAATGCTTATAAGAAGAGCTTAGGTAATTACCTAGCTCTTCTTAAATATTAATTTTATATAAAAAATACTAATTAAATAAAAGTAATAATTTAAATAGACTTATTTAAGTTTATTAAAATAAAGAAAAAATTATAAAACTTGCGTTTTTAACATAAATATAATATAATTGGCTTATATTATTTATGTGCTTATAGCTCAGCAGGATAGAGCAGTCGCCTCCTAAGGTAGTGCTCTATACTATAAGTGAAAATACTTTAATGCTTGATATATGTAAGGAAAAGCTAGATTTAATAAAAATATATCAAATTAACTTTTCCCCAACTTTCCCCAACTTAATTTTGGAAAAAACAAAAAATGTATCAGTAACTCAGACGGATAGAGTGCTTCCCTCCTAAGCGTCAGACCTTTTATTTGTATCCTAGCAATATCAATAGGTTTGAGTGTTAATAAGATAATATCTAAAAAATTATCTAAAAAATAGTTTATAATTAAGTTGAAAATGATTCAGTAGCTCAGATGGATAGAGTGCTTCCCTCCTAAGGAAGAAGTCGTGGGTTCGAATCCCACCTGGATCACCATTGCACTATTTACAATCATCTAGTTACGGTGGTTAAAAGTATATATGGGTAAAATTTCCATATATACTTTTTTTATTATGCACTAACACTTTTGGGTTTTCTTATTATGACATACCTTTTAGATATATTTTTGTTTTTATCTTTATCTTGTTCTTGTGCATTATGTATAAGATCCGAATACTTTTTAGCAACATCTCTTTTAATCCTTTCATCAGGATGAGCATATCTTCTAGTTGTAGATAAATTACAATGACCTAGAAATTCAGCAATAGCTTTGATATCAACACCATTTGCATTTAATTCAGTTGCAATAGTATGTCTTAAATCGTGATATCTAATTTCTCTTAATTTGTTTTTCCTAATTATTTTTTTGAATTTGTGTGTAATATAATCTGGATCAATAATATCACCGTTATCCCAAACACAAACATAATTTTCATAGGTATAATTGTAACAATTTTTGAAAATTTGTTTATTTAGTTCAATTCTTTCTTTCTTTTCAAGTAGTATATTTTTGATTTCAGGATATAAAGGCAATGTTCTATTACTTAATGGTGTCTTAGTTCTGTTCTTGGCAACAATTTTGCTATCAATGTTTGCACTAACACGACCTGAAGTTTTTACAACAGTATGATTTATAGTTATTGTATCCTCTTCAAAGTTTATAGCACTCCATCTCAAACCAATAACTTCACTACGCCTTAATCCGTAATATGCTGCAAGTAAAACAGGAATTTCTATAGTTTTACCTTTAACAATTTCTAATAAATGATTTAACTCTTTCATAGAATATGTTTGTGAAATATAAATTTCATCCTTTAGATGTTCAATTCCAATAGTTGGCTTCCTTTTTATGTCTTTTTTATCTAATATTTCAAAAGCTGTACTTATTTGATTTCTTAAATGCTTAATTGAAGTATTTTTTAAATTGCATTCAATAGATAAATAAGTAAAGAAACTATCTATGACATCTGAAGAGATATCTTCTACTATATATATTTTACCTTCGGGATTTTTAGGCTTTAAATCTTTTCTTTTAGAAGATCCAAAATAATTTGTCATATGAAGAGCTATATTTGTTTTATAAGCAGAATAAGTTGAATATTCATATTTTCTTTTTACATTAACCTCTTCTAATCGTAAATACATAAAATCAACAAATTCCATGTCTAATTGATTTTCAATGCCTTTTCGTATAGGTTTTCTTTCCTTAAAAATTTTTTCTATGAAGGTAGATTTTATTTCTTCAGCTCTTGTTTTTGCTAATTTTTTATTTCCAGGTTTAACTCTGATTCCAGTGCTCCTCCAACTTGTTTTCCATTTATCATTCTCATCTTTATAACTAAGAACTGCTTGATAAATTCCTCCTTTCTCTTGAAGGCTTACTGTTACATTGACCTCCATTTTATTTCGTTCATAATCCGTCATTTTTTCTCCTTTCCTATAAAAAATGACTGACCTGCCTACTAATCATGTTATTTATAATAGCATAGATAAGTAGAAAAGTCAGTGCTCAAATATTATTTTTTTAGAATGTACTCAATGACGCTATATTTAGGGATATAATAGTTGTTTCCTATTCTTTTGTTATAAATTTGCGAAGTTTTTAATAACTTATATGCTTTATTCCTTCCAATTCCAAGCATTTCTTGTAATTCAGAAGGATTAACTATATCTGCATATTCTTTAAACATATCTTCATAATAAAACTTATTTTGTTCATTCACTATTATCACTTCCAATTTTAGCATTTAGTAAGTTTTTTCTAGCAAAAGATTGTGATTCAGCAATATTTAAAACAATATTTCTAGGATATAACTTAAATGCTTGTCTCATTTCAATACCAAGAGTATCTGGGGTTATTTCTCCTATGTATTTTGAACTCTGCATAAAATCAAGGGTAATTTGTGCATAAGCAACAGCTTCCTTCTTATTCATTTACAACACCTCCGACAAAAGTTTCAAAAAGTGTTATAACATTATCCCATTCAATCATAGAAAAAGCATTTAATTGTACTTCACATTTTTCTATATATGAAAAATCCTTTTTTGACCTTATTGAAATAACTAGTTTTTTGCTATCATTTGCAACATATTCTATTTCTGCATATACCTTATCTTGTTTTTCGTTTAATTCATCTGCTAATTTTATTATTTTTAATAATTTGTCTTTCAATGAAAATTACCTCCTATCATTTATATACTTTGGCACATCTGCGGAACGACCAAGATTTTTGTCAAACTCAAATCGCCTTTTTGAAGGGTTATAAGTATATGCACTACTATTCCATTTTCTATAATTTTCATTTGATAAATGTTTTGATTTTGATAATTCTCTGGATGCTTGAGCATGTTGTGCTTGCAAGGCAGAATAATTATCTTCTATTCTTTGTTTTTCTCTTTTATGTTTTATAAATTTATTTTGATCTATTTTTCTTTTACTTTTAGAGCGTTCTTTTCTATATTGTTTTTCATTAGAATATCTGGTATCCTGTTTTATAATTTTAGTTATATATGCTGTTGATACACCTAATTCTTCAGATATTTCCTTTACTTTTTGATGTTTAATATAATAGTTAGAAATTATATTTTCTTTTATCATGTTGTAACCTCACTTTTAGATTTGGTTAATTTTTTGTCGACGCTTTTTAGGTATGACAGAACTATTAGAAATTTATTTAATCTCTAATTCTTTCATCTTTTTTCTAAATGCTTCTTGTCTTTTTTTTCTTTCCTTATGTTCTTTGTGTAATCTATATTTTAATCTTAGTTTAGGTAAAAGGATGTCAACAGTAAATAAAATTACAACAAATGCTATTCCTAACATTACAAATCTTAAAAACATACTTCAATCTCCTTTCTAAAATTTAGAAAAAGACAGGTAAGAGCATAAACTTGTCCTACCTGTCTTTATAATATAGTGCTTCCTTTAAAATTTGCCCTTCAATATATTTACATTAAGTATCTTGGGAAAATTCTCTCATAATTTTAAAAAAATTTTTAAAATTTGTAATTTTTTATTCCTTCAATAAGTTTAAGTATTATGTATTGGTATCTATCTTCATCACCAAAACTGTACTTTTTCAGCATTTTCTTTTTCCTTTCAATAATTTCTAACATAGCCATTTCATCACCTTTTTGTGCCAATATACCTAATTCATATATAGTTTTATTTTTCATTTTCACAATCTCCTTTCATATATTTTCTCATTTTTTCAATAGCTCTAATCTTTATCTTGCTAACTGTTTTTGAATATATTTCTAATATTTCAGCAGCTTCAGCTTGTGATAATTCTTTTTTAAATAGTAAAAAAATAACTGCCTGTTCAATATCTGACAGACAGTTTAACGCACTATTTAATTCAATACCAAGCTCAATATCATTAATATCAACAAGAGAACTATCAAGCCCAATAAAGCCCTGTAGAAAACGAGAAAAATCCTCATTATCTACAATAGTATTTTCTTTATTTGCAATATTCATATTTTTTTTAAAATAGTACTTTGATGACAAAATTATAGTTTTGTTCAGGAAACTATCAAACCTTTCTTCCTTATAGACATTTTTATTTTCCATAAGTGTTCCTCCCAAATTAAAAATTTGGGCCTAATGTTCCGTATTTAAGTGGAACACTAAAAAGAAAATAAAATCCTCCTTCCTTCAAAATTAGCTCCTAAAATTTTATATATGAAAAAAAGGTCTAAATAGCCGATTAATAAGAAAACTTGTCTTAAGTACATCTTGCAATCTTTTGCTAGAGTGTTCTACTTAACAATCGGTCTATTAAGCCCTGCGAATATTATATAATGTTTAGGATGCAAAAAATGTCAAATTTTGGTTGTGTTTTGTCGAAATACTAACAGTCTTAAAGTGATAGATTTTCCAAAGGCAACAGACAACTTATTCGACAAAAATAGATATACTTTGACAAAGAACAAATTATTACATATCAAAAGTCTATGATATTTTTATGAAAGTATATAAAATATACATATACAAACTACATTCTAGGAGGGAGGTCGATTAAAAATGGCCTTAGATAAGGTATTAATTGGTGAAAGAATAAGAAAAGTAAGAGAAGATATCTTCGAGGAATCAAGAAAAGCATTTGCTAAAAGATGTGATCTTGATTATAGACATTTATCGCAACTTGAACGTGGTGAATTTATATTTAGTCTACCTACCTTAGATAAAATTGCAACAGCTACAGGAACTGATACAGATTATTTATTGTATGGGAAAAAGGATAATGGAAAATTAAAAGTTGTAGAAAATTTATATACTCTTATAGACAGAGCAAATGTTGATGAATTACAAATGTATTTTAAATGTTTAACGAGCATAAAATATTACACCGATAAAAAGACAAAAAAATAAAAGGTAACGATAATGTTACCTTTTTAAAGTAGATAAGTTTTTATTTATTAACTTTATCCTTAAGTGCTTTACCAGCTTTGAAAGCAGGAACTGTTGAAGCAGCAATTTTTAATTCTTTTCCTGTTTGTGGATTTCTTCCTGTTCTAGCTGCTCTTTTTCTTGTTTCAAAAGTACCGAATCCAATTAATTGAACTTTATCTTTTTTTGCAAGTGCATTAGATATATTTTCGATAACAGAATTTAGTGCTTTTTCAGAATCTTTTTTTGTAAGACCTGTATCCTTTGCTATAGCATCAATTAAATCAGCTTTATTCATTCTTTATTCACCTCCACCTGCCATACTTCGACATATTTTGCATTTTATATTAATTTACCAAAAGAATATAATAATGTCAATATTTATTTGCTTCTATTATATAATTTCTAATATTTCTAATAGAGTTCTTATGAATTTTATTTATATATGCAAGATCTTCTTTATAATTTATATCTTTAAGCATATTATTTAGAGCATTTTCATCAAGCCCAAAACAACCAAAAAATGCAACTCTAAAAATAGCTTCAATATAGTTATTATCACAACTTTCAGATCTTTCTTTTTTTATTTCTGAAATTATATTATTATATATTGTTACTCCGTGTTTATTTTTAAAAAGTTTGGAAAATTCTATATCCAAATACATAAATATCACACTCCAATAATTTATATATAATATACCATAATATAATATTTATTATAAGGTATATTTTGTTAAAGTTTATCAGCAAGAGAAATAATACTTTCTTGATCTGTTGATAGATAACCTTTTGTAGTATTTAAACTGTAATGTCCTGCTTGATTTGCAACTTGGTCTATACTATATCCAGCATTATGAAGTGCATTTGTACAGAAGTATGCACGTAACATATGAGGATGTAGATCCTTAATATTACATATATCTTTATATTTATTAAGTAATCTATTACAAAAGTTTCTGTTTAGGGGTTTAGTATTATTTTTATTTTTTTGTCCTATAAAGAGATATGGATTATTAGTTTGTATTTCTTTTCTTTCATCTAAATATTCACTAATTGCATCATACATAATTGAGTTAATAACTATTTGTCTGAACTTATTACCTTTACCAATTATATTAATAAATCTATCTTCCAATTTTATATCTATTAATCTTATTGTTACTATTTCAGATTCTCTTAATCCACCATATATAAAAATTGATATAAAACAATAATCTCTTTTAGGTTTTTTTTCATCTCTACTTGCAAAATGTTTTAATTTATTTATTTCTTGTTGAGAAGGAATCTTTTTTGGAATTATTGATTGCTGTATTTTGTAATAATCCTTATCTTGTATTGCAAGTGTATCTTGTTTTTTCTGGTCTATTAAAAATAAGTTATATTGTTTTAATGCCGCAAGTTTTCTATTTATAGTTTTATATGTGTTATTGTGTTTTTGCAGATAGGTACGATATGTTATAATATCGGCATGTATTAGAATTTGCAAATCTTCACCATAAGAATCAAAATAATATTCTTTAAATTTTTTTAAATCACTTATATAACTATTACAAGTATTATCTGATAATCTATTATCTTTCATGAATTTTAAAAATGCCTCTTCCACTAAAATCACCTCTTTCAATTATGTTACATTTTTTATATACTATTTTACTCAATTATGTTACATTTTTTTGTCATATTTTGCGAAAAAAAACAAAAAATGTATCGTAAGTGTAGTTATGTTACATTTTCTTTGCTTTAAATTTTTGCCCTATACATTACATATAGAGCATTTACTATTTACCATATAAAGATGCAATTAGAAATTTTGTACCATCTTCTACACCATATCTATAGTATAATTGATTTTCTCTTGCTGTACTTATAAATACAGCATTGCTATAATTAACAAATAGCGTCCTTAATAACTTTCTACTTTTAGGATGTACTCTCTGTTCAATAAAGTTATTAATTTCTTTATCTGCTGTTGTTATTTTCTTTTGTAGTTCATCAAACTCTTTGTCTTTTAATGTAAACAACATATCTTCTACTTTCTTGTCGTATAAGTAATCAATTAAATTTGGGTTATCCATAAAAAATCACTCTCCTACTTTATTTGATAAATCTTTTTCAATGTATTTTACTATGTCTGGAATTGTATCTTTTTGAACCTCTAATACTTCAGCTGGTGGAAATAGTTTGCTTGTTCCTGTTGATAAACATAGTTCAAGCATAAACGATATTTGTTTTAAATTTAATCCGAAATGTTTTAATGAAACAATACAATAAACTACCCAAAAGTAGTGGAATAGGTATTCATCTTTATCAACTTTACCTTTTAATTCTTTTGGTATTGTAGCATTTCCTGCCACTTTATTTATAAGTTCTGTAAATTCCTTCTTTCCATATTTTGCAATCCAGAATGTAAAATAATAATTTTCCATTTTAATATATTCCTCCTTCCATTTGCTTTATTGTATATAAAATGTCGAAAAATTAGAATGTTGAAATAAAATTTTTTTGTGTCTCGCATTTCCTTGATACTGTAAACACACAAAAGAATTCAAAAAAATAATTTTAAATTCCCTACTAAAAATGTCAAAAAAGCTCCGTATATCAATGAAAAAATTTTTTAAGGCATGCTTATTGAAATTTATTAAAAAACTCTATACAATATAATTGTGTATAAAGATTATGTTATAGACTGGTTCTATAACTATCTTCAGAATTTAATTCTGAAGCATAACTACTAAATTATAGTTAGTAGTAAGTAGTTCTACATATTTTTTATGTAGCAAAAGATGGGATTTAGCATTCAATAAATATATAGAATATTTGTTATGCTCTAAAATAAAAGAAAGTAATTTTAAGTTATTCCCCCATAACTTAAGTACTTTCTCTTTTTTTGTCCCAAATTTAAGGAAAGGAGGATTTAATCAAAAAATCTTTTACACAAAAATAATGGAAGGAGATTTTAGTTATGGAAAGTGGTTTTAATTTTGAACTATACGAAATGGTATTTGAAAATTGTTTTATCCATAGTTCATATTACAAAAATGGAAATTTACAACTAAGTCTATTTGGAATTGATCCAAAAACAAATGAAACAGCACATTTTGCAGATATTACACTAGACCCAAAAAAGCGAGTATTAAAAGAAAATGAAATCGTTGTAGATTGCAAATTTAAACCTACAATGATACCTCAATTAATAGATTTAGGAATCTTAAAAGAGCAAACCGGTATATGTGTAGTAAATTCAAGCATCTATCCTATTTATACAATAGATTTAACCAGGATAAGTGCTAATCAATATTGTATGCAAGAATTAGTTGCTGCATAAGAAAGGAAGGTATTAAAAATGCAACAAACAAAATTAGTAAATTTACCAATTATCCGGTAGAATTCAACACGGAGAAAAAATCAAAAATAAAGTAATCGAGTATGGTTATTTTATAGCGAAATCTGATGACGAGTATATGAAATCATATTTAGATAAATTTAATAAACTATTCAAGGGTAAACAAAGTATTGAAATAGAATTCTTTGATGAAGAACCATTATCTAAAAAATATGTTAGATATAATCAAAGTGGCGAAGTGTGTCGCAGTCCAGAAGGTTCTAATCAAGCGACTCAAAGAGTTAAAAATGGATGGCAACAGATAAATTGTGATACATATAATTGTCAACACAGACAAAAAAATGAATATGGAAAATGTGCTTGTAATAGAATAGGTTGGCTTAAGTTCTTAATACCGGATGTTAGTACTGATCGTATATTTTTAATGAAAATAACAGGTCAAACATCAATAAATAAGCTAGATGACTATATAAAATTACAAAAAGCACAAGGAAAGTCAATTAAAGGTCGTCATATTATATTTTTAAAACAAATCGAACAATCTAATAGTTTAGGTCAAACTTTCAATAATTATGTCTTAGATATTTTGAAAAAAGAAAATGTTGAATCTATAAAACAAATTCCAGAAACAATAGAAAAACCAAAGGAACTATCCACATATAATGAACAAAATGTGAATAATGAAGTAGTAACATCTACAAAAGAAGTAGAAAAAGATACAAAAACTACTACTATAGAAGAAACAAAGAAAAATACTACGAAAACTGTAAAATCAAAAAAGAATGCAGAGAAAAAGGAGACAAAAAAACAAGAAAATAGCAATGTAGAAGATCCTTTTAAAGATTGCTATCAATTACTTGAAACATACAGCAAAGAAATTGCAGGTAGAAGTTATTTAATTGCAAAATTTGTTGATATGCAAGACAAAATTTATGATGTAGCTGTTCGCCCAGAAGATGCAATAGAACTTGAACAATGTGATTTAGGAACGGTTGTAAAACTTGAGTTATCAGATGTCAAAGGACAGTTATTTGCAATTAAATTCGAACTTGTCGAAAAAATGTTAAAAAAAGTAGCAGCATAAGGTCTTTGGGAAAATTGCTTATACTACTACATTAATTCATATTTAGAAATGTCTTTTCTAAATAATTTTCTATATTATACATATAAAGAAAATAAAAAGTCAAGATTGAAAACATAAAAATTTAATAAGGAGAGTATTCAAAATGCACAATGAATTTAAAAATGGACAAAAGGTTATGGTGTATGGTCCTGGTGAAAACGATAATAAATTTTATCGTAACATATCAGCTATTGTTATCGAGCGTGATCCTTATTATAAAGATTATCATGTAAGATTTAAAGATGGTACAACTGACTGGGTTTTACCAGAACATATACGAAAGCTATATTTAAGAAAAAAGAAAAGGAGCAGATAATTATGAAGGTTAATTATGTGAAAACCAAAGGATTTAGAAAATTTAAAGAAATCTTTGAAACGGATTTATATGATACAACAAGTATTACAGGAAAAAATAGGTCAGGCAAAAGTAATATACTTTATTCCATTGTAAATACAATTCTTGGCACAAATTTATCTGGAGATGAAAAATCCTGTTTGATTAATAAATATTGCGATAGCTCATATTCGGAATTACATTTTACCGATAATAATGGACAAAATCATATTTTAATTCGTGGTAAAAATAAATATTCTACTAAAGGCAATTTTATTGCATTAGATGGTAAAAGTGTTAATCAAGCAGATCTTATAAGTTTTTATAGAGATAAAAAATTATTTTTATCAATTATAAATCCTTTATATTTTCTGAATAAAAGGCCAGCGGAGCAAAAGGAAATGGTAGATAAATATTTGTCTAGTATTAAACCAAAAGAAATTTTTGATAGATTAGATGCAAATACTAAGGATATATTAATAAAAAAATATTATACAAATAAACAAAAAAAATTTGAAAATTTAACAGAAGAAGGACAAATTGAATTTATAAACTTGAATATGTTTAATATTTGTATGGATATTGCATTTAACAATTTATCTAAAAAGGAACAATTACTTTTAGAAGGTATGCCTACGGACATACCTTTCTATATTACAGAATTAAACTCTGATATAAAACGAGTTAATACTCAGATTTCTACCTTAAATGGGAAAATTGAATATGCACAAGATATTGCAAAAGAGAAACTTCATGAATATAAAATATTTGAAAAAGATGAGGAACTATCTTTGGAACAACAAGAATTAGCTTTTTTAAATACTAATGATAAGTTAGTAGATAAAGAAAATCAAAAGAAAGTCGTAGAAAGTTTAGAAAAGGAAATTTTAACTAAAGAAACAGAATATAATGAGCTTGAACAAGAAATGAAAACAGGTAAGAAAACATATTTGAATATTAAAAATGGAACTGATTGTACTTGTCCAACTTGTAAACAGAAAATTCAAGATGAAAGTAAACTTGCTACAATTCAAAACATGTACAATGACTTAGTTTCAAAATTTGATAAAAGAAATATGTTAGAAACCCAAATTAAAGACTTGAAATCAAAGCACACCATTGAGAGATGTAAATATCACGCAATAGAAGGAAATCCTACTATAGAAAAACAAAAACGAATTAGAATCGTAGAAGAGCATATAAAGTTACTAGAAGAGGAGAAGCAAGAAATTCAAAGATTTAATAATGAAATTGCTATTAAAGAAAAGAATATAAATTCAGCAATGAAGGATATTGAGAGATTTAATAGTGAGATTGAAGAAAAAGAGAAGCTCATTAACAATCTAAACGATACAAAAAAAGTAGCTCAAAAACTATATATTGGTTATATTGAAGAAAAAATGAAATTAGCAAAGGAATATCTAACAGATGTTAATATAAAATTCTATTCAGTATTAAAAACTACTGGAGAAATCAAAGAAGATTTTATAATTACCTATAAAGATACTCCGATTTATGATTTATCTCGTTCTGAAACTATTGCTACAGCTTTGGAATTGGCTAATATGTTTAACAAAATTACAGGAGCTAATTTTCCTATTTTTATTGATGACTATGAGAGTTGTGCAGATTATGATTTTATAAAAGAATATTCAAAGGATACACAAGTTATTATAGCAAAAGTAGAAAAAGGCAATTTGCTTAAAATTGCTGATGCAAATAGTGATAGGGTAACAATTATAAAACCAATAATAAAAGGATTTAAAACAATTAATACATTACGCAAAAATAACACAAAAATTGTAGCTGAATTACCACAAGCTGCATAATGGAAAAAGGCAGATATATTCTGTCTTTTCTCTATTTAAAATTAAAAAAAGGAAGGAAAATACATATGAAAATTAAAAGTTTATTAGTTATGCCAGGAAAGGAAGTACAAACTGTCAGAATTCCTGCAAGTATAAAATATATAAAAGCTTTTATAGGAGAAGAACTATACAAAGTAAAATTAAATGAAAACACATTACTTATAGCAAATAAAAATGCCCCAATAGATGAATTTAACAGATTATTAGGAGGGAATATTTTACTTGGAACATTCTTAATTATTTCTATAAAAAATAATCGCAGAGTTTCAATGAAGAAAAAAGACATTAGAAAATTTACTTGTATGTTTAAGCTAAGAAAACATCACAAAAAGATAGAACATTACAAAGAAGAATACTTGGAGGAATACTATTCAAATCAAAGAATTATGAAACAAAGAAATGCTGAAAGAAATAAAAGAGAAATATTTAATATAGCAGCATAAATAGAAAGGATGATTTTAAATGAATAAATTTTTAGTAATGATTATTTTGAAACCAGACATAAAAGAAAATAGAATTAATACTGTACAGAGCTCTATTTTGAATCTATTTGAACAAAGCACTAAGGTCAAAAAAGTGTGGTATCTTGGAAGAAAAAAACTTGATTTTAAAAATAAAAGATATGCTGAAGGAATATATTTAAAACTTGATATTTCTGCACATTCAAAAAGAATTGAACAGATAAGAAATGAGTTAAGAAAAAATCAAGATATTTTATCTTCTGTCATTATGAATAATGAAAGTGAAAAAAAGTCTAAGTTACCATCAATTAAAATTAGAAAGCTACCTTTTTACAAAAATATATCAATTAACAATATATCAGTAAATAGTTATGGCAAAAAAGTATATATGCTTATAAGCAAAAATGTTAAATTACCATTTGCAGAATCAGATATTATTGCAATTAGCGAAGACGAAAACAAAGTTTTATCAATGGCCAATAAAAAATTACAAGAATATATTTATGTAAAAGGCTTTCGCACTTTGAAACATTTTAAAGTTATAAAAGAAGTTGAAAATGAGCTTAGAAAAACTAGAAAAGTTCAATTTTCACTAGATACAAACCCTAATATAGGACAAGAACTAATAATTCAAGAAAGATACTTAATTTAAGAAAGGATGGAAATTATTATGAACAAATATGAAACAATTTTTTTAATATCAAATAAAATTACAGAGAAACAAAGAAAAAGTATAATTACTAAAATTGCAGAACTTATCTCTAAAAATGGAACTATTACTAATAAGGAAGAATTGGGAGCAAAAAAGCTTGCATACGAAATTAGAAAACATACACAAGCATTTTACTATATTATAAATTTCGAATCTGAGGCAGCTTTTGTATATGAGTTAGAACGTAATTATAGGATTATCGATGAAATACTAAAATTTATTGTTGTGAGACAAGACGATTAGAAAGGAAGGTAAAAATTATGAATAAAGTAATATTATTGGGAAGGCTTACAAAAGCTCCAGAAATACGATTTTCACAAAAGAATCAAAATAAAATCGCAAATTATACACTTGCAGTAAATAGAAAATATGTAGCACAGGGAGAAGAAAGACAAACTGATTTTATAAATATAGTTGCATATTCAAAGCTAGCTGAATTTTCAGAAAAATATTTAAAACAGGGCTTACAGATATGCGTTTGTGGAAGAATACAAACTCGTACATATGAGGACAATAATGGAATAAAGCGTTATGTTACAGAAATTATTGCTGAAGAAATAGATTTTGCAGATAGTTTCAAAAAGCAAGGACCAGATGAAAGTATTTTGAATAGTAGCACTCCAGCGAATACTAATAATATACAAACAGAAAATAGTGAGAACTCTGATGACTTTGTTTTAGCTTCAGATGATCTCCCATTTTAGAAAAAGAAAGGAATAAAAAATGGAAAATATAAAATATAAAAAATATACAAAAAATGAATTATTAAAAATTTTAAAAAATGATGGAATTTTATTTGTAAAAACCAGTTTAGATGATCGCTACATAATAAAAAAGAATGATTTAGCAGATTTTATTATTCTTGAAGCTCAAAGAACGGGACATGCTGCTGAAATGTATTTTTTTATGCCGGGCATTTCTGGGGCGGTTATAACTACTTATGGATGGTTTTTAAATAAAGCAAATCCTATTTTAAGGGAAGAAATCATTAATAGATTAGTACTATTACAAACAACAAATAAAAAGCCTAAAAATGTCAAAGTTTTTGATACAGATATATTCTACAAGATGATTGATAACAATGAAGTTGATAACGATATTGAAAACTACAATGAACTTTATAAAAAATATGAAAAAGTACAAACTATCTATAATTAGAAATTGGAGGAATGTAAAAATGGAAACTAATATAATAAGTGTAAAATATGAAAGCAATTATACACCAAAAGTTTTTGAAGGTAAGTCATACAGCTATTATTCAAGTGTTGATGTTACTGTAGGAGATTTAGTCGTTGCACCCACAGCACATGGGGATAAAATTGCAAGAGTATCTGAAATAAATATACCTGAAGAAAAAATACAATTGATAAAACCATATTTAAAAACAATTACACTAAAAATAGACAAAGAAAAATACTTGAAATCAGATCAAGTATTGGAAGAAGCAGCATAATCTATGACAGGTAATGAAGTTACAAATATTCTAGTATCTAAATTATTAGATATGGGATTTATTGTACATCGCTATAATTCACATTCTACTAGTTCAATATATTTAAAACTTGATTATGGACTTTCTTGTGGAATTCGCATTGCAGATCATCCAGGAAAGAAAAAATATAGTTACAGATTTAATGTGATAAAAGATTATTCTGGAGATAAGGTCATTTTAAAAGATGACCTTATTTGTCGTTTTTATGATTTTGATGAGCTAGATAGTGTGTTAAATGCAGTACAACAAGAAAAACAAGAGAAAATTAATAAATATGGATTAAAAAATTATCAAAGGTATATGGAAAGAGAAAAAAATGAAAATGAACTTTTTAAAAGATTCAAAAATGCTTCATAAAATTGAAAGGAGAATAAAAATGAATGGTTTTAATAGGTTAAGAGAACAGATAGAAGAGCAAGAAGACACAGCTTTAAGGCAAGTAGTTGATTATCTAATATCTCGTGAAGATATGGAACAAAGGTATTTAAACGAAGAAAAAGATATCAAAGGTATGTGCACTTTTATTAAAGGAAAAGGTAATGCACATTCAAAAAATGGTTGGAATTTTATTACTAATGAGGTTGTTTTTGCTTGGGCTGTTATGTATTGGTCTTTACCTAATACTTTTCTGAAAATCAATCAGCCAAAAGTTACAAAAACTGCTACTACACCATCTAAAACTGCAAAGAATAATGTTGTATCAATAGAAAAGGCAAAAAAAACACTTGAAGAGAAAAAGCAAGTTGAGCAATTAACTTTGTTTGGAGGTGTTACACAATGAAACAAGAAAAAATCGATGAACTAATGCTAAAAATAGATAAGAAGTGCAAACTCCCAAAACATTGGGAAGAATTTATTAAAAAAAATTCTAAAGGACATCATCTTATAATAAAAGATAAAGAAAAGAAAAAATTATATTGTTCTAATTGCAATAGATATTTTATTGATAAAACAATAAAAGTACGAGATTATGTGGAATGTCCTCATTGCCACCAAATGTCGTGTGTATATGGAATAAATTATGATAGAAAATCTTTTGAACAACCTATTGTATTGGTTCAAAGAATGGATAAACAAATTGTTATAAGAATATTTGAAATATATTCATACTTTAACACAGGTAAAAAAAGAATTAGTAGAAGTTGTATAGAATATGCAAGAATATTACCTGGTATTGGTAGATTTTTTGGAAACAATGTTTATATCAATATGTTTGGAGTTATAAATGTATATCATGGTCATAAAAAATTAAGTTGGTATGAGTATAAAGGACATAAATATTTAACGGATCATCCTACATATCCATATAACAGAAAGAAACTTGTAAAAGGTACAATTATGGAGTATGCACCCATTGAAGAGTTTATGAAAAAATTTTCTTATTATCGTTATAATTATTTAGATGTGTTGGAACTTGCAGCTTATGGTAGTTTTGAATTGTTATGGAATATGAAATTATATAATTTATGCTTCTATTCTAAAGCATTAAATAGAAATGGCAGTTTTTATAAAAGATTTAGAGTACCTAAAAATTTCTTAAAATTTATGCAAGATAATAATGTTACATATAAGGAACTAATGTTATTACAACTATTCCAAAAGGATGATAAGAAATTAATTCAAAACTATCGTAATACTAATATTAATCATTTAAGATTTTTAATTAAAAATAATGTATTAGATGATTTTTTGAAGTCTGGACTAGAGATTAATTATACCAATATTAATCTTATAAAAAAAATTAGTAACTATGTTCCAATAAGAAAACTTATGAAATATACAAATGGGTTAAAACACTTACATATTTATAAAGATTATTTAGATATGGCTAAAGAACTTGGTTATAATTATAAATCTAAAAAAGATTTGTTTCCTCGCAATTTAATTTCCAGACATGATAAGTTGCAAACTAAAATAAAAATAACCGAAGATATGAATACTCAATTTAAGGCATATATGAGATATTTAGAATTATCAAAATATACATATTCAGATGATAAATATATTATCTTTCCTGCTCCAAGTATTGACAGTATGAAAGATGAAGGAAAACAACAGGGAAACTGTGTTGGATATATGTACTTAAATTCTTATATAAATGGTGAATCAGAGATATTCTTTATTAGAAAACTAGAAAATGCTGATAAATCACTTATTACATTAGAATTTAAAAATGGATATATAGTTCAAAAAGAGTTAGCACATCATGAGAAAAATTTTACTGATGAACAAAATAATTTTATGAATAAGTGGTTAGGGTTTAGAAGCTTTACAGACCAAAAAGAAAAAGTCAAAGATAAAGCTAAATTTAAGGTTATTCAATATAATCTTAATAAAATAGTTGCATAGAATGGAGGAAAAAATATGTATCGTAAAAGAAATTATAATAAAAAAAATAATTCTCAAAACAAAACAAAGGAAATATTTGATAGAGTTGTTGAAAATTTACAAACTATTATTAATAATGGAGATTATGAAAAGTTTTTAAAATTTCAAAAAAATTTTAAGGACTATAGTTTTAATAACCTTATTCTAATTTTTAGTCAATTTCCAGATGCTACAAAAGTTGCTCGGTAAAGCTACATGGTTAAAACTAAAAAGAGAACTTACAGAAGATGCTAAAAAAATATGGATAGTAGCACCTATTCCTAGAAAATATAATAAAAAAGTAAAAGCTATTGAAGATGGCGAAGAAATAGAGAAAATCGAAACAGTAAAATATAATGCTTATAGATATGTGTATGTTTATGATATATCTCATACTACTGGAAAAGCCGTACCATTACAATCTGAAAAAATAAATTGTGATGATAAGGCTTATTTTTATGATAAATTAAAAAAATTTAGCAAGATCCCAGTTATAGAGAAAGAGTTATTTGGAGGCACATTAGGCTATTATAGTGAAAAAGAAAATTTAATTGCTATAAAAAATACCTTATCTATAAATGATAAAGCATCAGTTTTATTACATGAAATAGCACATAGCCTATATGATGATTTTGACTATTCAAAAGATAGAGATTTATCTGAAGTATTTGTTGAATCAGTTGCCTATATTGTAGCTGATCACTTTGGATTAGATACATCACATTGTAGTTTTAATTATATTATTAAATGGGCTAAGGGTGAAACTAAAACAGTTATTGAATTAGGTGGAAAGATACAAAAATGCTCGAATGAATTTATAGAAGAATTAGAGAACTTTGAGATACAAAAGTTACAGCTTGCAGCATAGAAAGGAGTTTTAAAAGTGAAAAAGGTTACAAAACAAAATATGTTAAGGTATTTAGATATGCGAGAAGAATACAAACAAACTCATAATAAAGAGCTACTAAAAAAAATAAACAAATTTATAGAAGAAGTTATAAACAAAGATAGACATTATTATAGCAAACTTAAAAGTTATAATTTTAGTAGTGAGCAAATAAAAAAATGTATTTGATGAAAGAAAGCAATATAAAACTAAAAATATAGAAAAGAGGTAAATATTTATGCAAAATAAAAAATAATATGAAGGGAAAGTTAAATATGGATATATTAGATTATAAAGAAGTAAAAAAACATATAGATATTTTAAATGTAGCATACCAGCTATGCTTAGAAATAGTTGAGGAAAAAGGATTTGAAACGAGAACAATTTGTCCATTTTGCCGGATACAATAAATTAAGCAAAGTGCCTACAATGAGTTTAAATACAAGAGATAATAAATATTGTTGTACTCGCTGTGGTGCAGGTCGGATATTCTATTGGTTTATATGCTAGGGTTCGAGGGATAGATACTAAAAAAGCATATAAGGAGTTACTTGAAAGAGAATGTTATTCACAAAATAGATCCCCTATTGAAATTAGCCCTATAAATCTTCTCGCTGATATTGAATTAAGGGATGCAGTTTATAGAGACTTTCTAAATATGTTAAAATTAGAAGGACAACATAAGCAGTATTTAAAAAGACTGGGGTTGTTAAACAGCTCGATAGATGCAGGTTTATATAGGACAATTCCCAAAAATTATATCAAAAGAAGACTTGTAGGTTCAGAATTATCAAAGAAATATAATCTTGCAGGAATACCTGGATTTTTTCAAGAAGAAGATTTTAAATGGTGTTTTAACAGATATAATGGTTTTTTTGTACCAGTATTTGACCAGAATGGATATATTCAGGGGTTATCAGTTCATTTAGATAAGCCTTTTAATAATAATCAAGACATATGGTTTTCAAGTAATAATAGAATTAATGGAACAAATGCAAAAAGTTGGATTATGAAAAATAATATATACGATGATTCTACTAGTGTAATAATTACTGACAATTTTCTTTTAGGAAACTTAATTAAAGAAACTCTAAACGCTCCAATGTTAGCATTTCAAAATATTTCTAATTCATATATAATTTTAAAAGAAATTGAAAAAACAAACATTAGAAATATTGTTTTTGTAATTAGATTAACACAAGCAGATGAAAATTTAGATTATATTATTAATCGTATATTTAGAGATTTGATACCACTAGGTTATAATTTAGATATTAAGTATATAAAGAATTATAAAGATTTTTTTGATGAAGATTTTAATGTGGCATACACATTAAAAAAAGTGGCATAAAAATAAAAAAGATTACTGTTAAAAAATAACGGTAATCTTTTTTATTTTAATTCATTTTTTATAAGTGTAACATAGTTTTCTAACAAATCATTTGTAGTAATACCCAAAATTTCTGCTATAGCACATAGTTCATAATCAGTAATTGTTCTTTTTCCTGATTCTATAGAGAAAATTGCTTGCCTATGGATATCTAAACCAAGCATTATTAGTTTATCAGATAACTGTTGAGCAGATAATCCCTTTTTTAATCTATAATAATTAATATTAGTTCCAGTTACATTTAATTTCCCATCTAAAATAGAATATTTATTTCTACTATTCATAATTAAGCTCCTTCTATAATGTATTGATTTTACCATTTTTTTATGTTATTATTGAAAGGTCAATCATTCAAAACTATTAAATGAATAAATTAATATAAAGAGAAGGAGGTATATATGAAAAGTTTAGCTGAATTGAAAAGAGTTATTACTGAAAAACGAGACATATTACATTTATCAATAAAAAATAATGAACCTAAAGATATATTGTATGAAAAAAATATTGCTGTTGATGAGGCTATTAATGAATACTTTAGAGCTATAGAATATTTTAAATCTGAAAAAGAAAAATTGATGAATGTTTATGGCGAGATGTTAAATACAGAGTTTAAAGATGAAGTGATTAACAAAATTAAAAGTGATGTGAAAAAAGATTTTCCTGAAATTTTAGATGAAGAATTAGATCATTTTTCTAACAATGTTTATGTTTATGCTGTATTACAGGCCCATAATGTAGATAAAAATAAAATATTCGGCATTTTAAATAATCTAAATAATTTATATGTTGATTCTATGCAAGAAGATGGAATTGTAAAAAATAAGGTTATAACAGAACAAGATATAGATTACTACAAATCAATTAATAAAAAGTATTTAGAAATTGTAAAAGAAAGAATAAATTAGTGAGTTATAACGATTTTTTCAATCGTGTTTTTATTTATCCCTATTATTCCTATCAGGAATAATATTTCGTAACCAACAGACAATAATAAAAAAGCGACATTTATGGAATAATACTGATAGGAGTTTTTAAAATTCCTGTTAGTGTTGGAGGAATAGATTATGAATGGAAAAGAATATAATGATTGGAAAAATTTTGGTGCAAGAGTAAAAAATGCAAGAAATAGTTTAGGGATGACGGTAGAAAAATTGGCTGAAAAATCTGATAGAACAGAAAATTTTATAAATAGGATAGAAAGTGGTAAGAAGAGCTGTAGTATTCATACATTATATCAATTTAGTAAAGCTATGAATGTTTCTTCTGACATTTTGCTATTTGGTGAATATATGGAAAAGGAAAATAAAGAATATTCGGATAGAGAGATAATTAATAACCTTCTTGATAGGTGTGATGAGAAACAGTTAAGGATTGTAAAAGAAATATTAGTAGCAATATGTCCTAATTTTGCGGATTTCGAAAAATAATAAAAATTTATATGATAATTCTATTTTTCTTATATTTACATTATTTTATTAATTATCTATATATGAGATTTTACTATTTGAATGTATGATAATTTATAATTTAGGAGGTATATATGAAAGAATATAAGAAAATACTAGAAGATTTATATAATGGAAGAATTAAACCATCACAAGATGAGATTAAATCAGAGGAATATGCAAGAATTAGGAAAGAAAGTATAGAATTATCAAATAAAATATTGAGCAGTTTAAATAATCAAGACAAAGAGATATATAACAAATATATGGAATTACAAACGCAATTACAAAGTATTGATTCAGAAATTCAATTTATAAAAGGTTTTTCACTTGGAGTTAAGTTAATTTTGGGTTCATTAGAAGTGTAAAACTAAAAATATAAAAGCGAAGAATAAAACTTGTTTTTATTCCTCGCTTTTTTTGCTTTCATAACTTGAATTCATTTGCTCAATCATTTTAATAATTAAATCTCTATCTCTTTTATTTAAAGAATAATATCCTATTAATTCAGAATCTATTTTTAAATCTTTATCTATGTTTAAGTAGTCTTGCAGTATATAAGTTGGAGTAATTTCATATATATTACATAAATTTATTAATGTTTTTATACTACCTATTGTTTTATCTCTTTCAAGATCAGAAAGGTATCGTGGACCTAGATCTAATTTTTCGGCAACATATTCTTGAGTAAAACCTTTAGCTTTTCTTGCAGCTTGCCACATTTTACCTAAAAGAATTTCTCTATCATTATCATTCTCATAAATCATAATACAGCCTCCTATATAAGCATATCAAATTTTCAAAAAAATCTTAATGTGTTAATATACGACCTAATGTGGACTAAAACTTGAAAAAAATTCTTTTTTGTGTTAGACTTTACATGAAATATATTATCTAGGAGTATTTATGGAACACGAGTTTGCAAAATTATTAAATGAATTTCTAATTAACGAAGAAAGTTATATAAAAAGAATTCAAGAAGACGCATTTACTAAAAAGAATTTTAAGTTTTTTATGTCAGCACTCATACATTCAGTATATCAAAATGATAAAGATAATTTTTTGAAACTATGGTGTTTTTTAATTGTCAATGATTTGGCAGATACACAGTATTTATTTTTTGCATCTAATATAAATTTTATACAAAGGATAAAGAAACAATTTGATGAATTTTTCAAAAAAGTACAAATGTATTAATATACAATATTTCGACAAAATTTTTAAAACTATTGTGATACTATAAAAAAGAGTAGGTAATGAATATGAATAATAAAATGTATAATTTGACAAATCCGCAAAAATCAATCTATTATAGTGAACAATTTTTTAAAGACACATCAATTTCGAATATTTCTGGTACAGTTCAGATTGATAAAAAGGTAGATTTTGAAGTATTATCTCAAGCTGTAAATTTAATTATAAAAAATAATATAGCATTGAGAACAAAAATTGAAATAATAAATAATGAACCAAAACAGACTTTTTCAAATTATGAAGAATATAAAGTTGATTTAATTGAAGTAAAAAACAATAAGGAGCTAAATATTTTAATTGATAAATTAGTAAAGAAACCTTTTCTTCATGGTAAAGAGAATTTGTTTAGATTTACTATGTTTAAATTTCCTAATGGAAAAGGTGGCTGCAATATAGTACATAGTCATCTTATTTCAGATGCGTGGTCAAGTACACTAATTTGCAAACAATTGATGAAAAACTATTTAGACTTATTGAATAACAGAAATACAGATAAGGATAGTTATTCCTATATTGATTATATAGAGGAAGAAAATAATTATTTGAATAGTGATAGGTTTGAAAAAGATAAACAATATTGGCAAGACAAATATAAAATATTACCTGAATTAGCAACATTATATAAAGATGTTGATGATAAACTAAATAGCAATGCAAATAGAATAGAATGTAAATTATCTGAAAATGAAAGTAATAAAATATTAGAATATTGTTCAAAAAATCATGTTTCTATTTTTAATTTTATGATTTCTATTTATTCTATATATTTTTCAAGGATTTTAGGATTAGACAAAATAACATTGGGAACACCTATATTAAATAGAAAAAATATAAAAGAGAAATCAACACTTGGAATGTATGTAAATACAATTCCAATTGATATTATATTGCTTGAAAATAGTAGTATAAAAGATTTGTTTGAGCAAACTGCAAAAGAGGTACTAACAATATTAAGACATCAAAGATATCCATATATAGAACTGTTAAGTTATATACGAGAAAAATTTAATGTTAGTAGAGGACTTTATGATATTATCATTTCTTATCAAAATGCTAAAACTGGAGCAAATGATTCTGAAATACCATATTCAGCAAAATGGGATTTTAATGGTAATATATCTGAAACATTAAACATTCATATTTCAGACATAGATGCAACAAACAGAATTAATATTTATTATGATTATCAAACACAAAAATTAACAGAGAATGACATCAATAATCTGCATAAAAGAATGTTATTTATAATTAACCAAATTATAAGTAATGATAATCTTTTAGTAAATGATATAGATATTGTTACGAATGATGAAAAAAAATTAATAAAAGAAATAAACATGACAGAAGCAAAATATCCAGAGAATAAGACAGTTTATAATATTTTTGAAGAACAAGCAGAAAAAACACCAAATAGAATAGCTGTTAGTATAAATAACGAGAAAATTACATATAAAGAATTAAATAGCAGAGCTAATAGATTAGCTAGGTATTTAGTAGAAAAAGGTGTTACAAGAGATGTGCCTGTTGGAATAAGAATTAATAAAAGCTTAGAAATGATAATTGGAATTTTGGCAATTATAAAGGCAGGAGGTTGCTATTTACCAATAAATTTATCATATCCAGAAGAAAGAGTTTCATTTATGCTTAAAGATAGCAGTGCAAAGTTATTATTAACAAATAAAAAATCTAATGATTTAAAACTGGATATAGAAACAATAAATTTAGAAAATGATAATATTTATGATTTTAATGATCAGAATTTAAAGATAAAAAACAATATAGATGATTTACTTTATATAATTTATACTTCTGGATCTACAGGGATACCCAAAGGTGCAATGATAACACATAGAAACGTTGTAAGACTAATGAAAAATGATAAATTCCTGTTTGATTTCAATGAAAATGATGTATGGACTATGTTCCATTCAGTAGCTTTTGATTTTTCTGTTTGGGAAATGTATGGAGCATTATTATATGGAGGAAAATTAGTTTTAGTTCCAGAAGATATAGCCAAAAGTCCAAAAGAATTTCTTGAATTATTAAGAAGAGAAAAAGTAACTGTATTAAACCAAACACCAACATTTTTTTATAATTTATTAGAACAGGAAATGAAAAACGAGGATACTTCATTAAAGGTTAGATATATAATCTTCGGTGGAGAAGCTTTGAAACCGAATTTAATAAAAAAATGGAAGGATAAATATTCTTTTACAAGACTAATTAATATGTATGGAATAACAGAAACCACCGTTCATGTTACTTTTAAAGAATTAAGTGAAATGGATTTATTATCTAGTAAATCCAATATAGGCGTTCCAATACCTACTTTGAAAACATATATATTAGACAAAAAGCATCGATTGTTACCTATAGGGATAGAAGGAGAAATATGTGTTTCAGGAGATGGTGTATGTAGAGGGTATTTAAACAGGCCCGAGCTAAACAACGAAAAATTTATTCAAAATCCATTTAACAAAAAAGAAAGATTATATTGTTCTGCTGACAGTGCGATTCTAAAGGAAGATGGAAACTTATATTATAAAGGCAGAATAGATAACCAAGTAAAAATTAGAGGTTTTAGAGTAGAATTAGGAGAAATTGAAACTAAACTTTTGAAGCATCCAAGTATATCAAAATGTGTTGTATTAGCAAAAAAAGATTCGGATAAAGATTCTCATTTAGTAGCTTATATTGTTTGCAATAAAGATATAAAAATAGATGAATTAAAGAAATATATGAAAGACCTGGTTCCAACATATATGATACCAAACTATTTTATTAAACTAAAAGAAATACCTATTAATAGTAACGGAAAAGCAGATAGAAAAGCACTAAGTACTATAAAATATACAGTGGAAAGAGAAAACAAATATGAAGCACCTAGAAATGAGTTTGAAGAAACATTAAAGAAAATTATAGAAGAAGAAATGAATATAACTAATGTAGGAATAGATGATGATATCTTGAATTTAGGGGCTGATTCATTAACCTTGATGAGAATAACAGCTAAATTATTAGACCAAAAATATGAAGTTAGTATTCAAAAATTTTACGAACAAAAAACAATTAGAAAAATTAATGATACATTATATCAAGAAATTGATGAAAACGATAAATTAAAAGATGATGTATATTATAACTTTAATGATAAAGAACCAAGTGAAAAAATTAAATTTAGCAATGTATTATTAACAGGTGCTACAGGTTTTTTAGGAATACATATATTAAATGAATTGATAAAAAATACAAAAGCAAATGTTTATTGCCTAATAAGAGATAAAAATGGAATTAATGGAAAAGAAAGATTAAAAGAAAAGATAAATTTCTATTTTGGAAAAGAACAGCTTAGAGAAATAGATAAAAGAATATATGTAATAAAAGGTGATATATCAAACAATTTACTAGGATTAGATGAAGACGAATATAAAAAGTTAGGCTATAAAATAGATTTAGTCATACATTCAGCTGCAATAGTAAACCATTATGGAAAAAAGGAAATATTTGAGTTAATAAATGTTACTGGTACAAAAAATATAGCAGAATTTTGCAAGTCATATAATATAAAATTAAACCATATTTCTACTATTTCTGTTTCAGCAGATTTTGTTTCAAATAAAAAAATATCAAAAGAATTTAATGAACATACATTATACATAGGACAACCATATAAGAAAAATATATATGTAAAAACAAAATTTGAAGCAGAATATAATTTGTTAAAGGAAATGGCAAAAGGATTAGAAGTTACAATATTTAGACTGGGAAACATTACATCAAGATATTGCGATGGTAAATTTCAGGAAAATGACTACCAAAATGCTTTTTTAAATAGAATATTAAGTTTTATAAAGATAGGAAGAGTAACTAATGAGATGCTAGATTATGAGTTCGATATGAGTCCAGTCGATATATGTAGTGAATTTATAATAAAAATACTAGAATATCAAAGTAGTTATGGTAAAGTCTTTCATATTGCTAATAATAATAAAATTACATTAAAAAACATTATAAAAGCTTTAAACATAAGCAATATTAAAATTGTTACGCAAGAAGAATTTAGAAATTCTATTAAAAATAATAAAGAAATAATAGGAATAATAAACGATATTACAAGCAATGTAATATTTGGCAAAAATATTAATATAAATTCAGATTTTACACAAAATTACTTAAATAAATTGAACTTGAATTGGTGCAATATTAATAATAGTTATATAAGAAAATATGTAAAAAAATATATAGAATAAAGGGGGAAAAATGAAAAAAAATAAAAGTGCTAATAAAATAATAGCGTTATATTTAATGATACCTATTTGTATAATTCTACTATTATATATGCTGTTACCTAAAATATTAAATTATCCACCTAATTCCACAGACAATGAACTACAAAAATCTATAGATGGACTACCATATACACGGACAATTTATACTCATTAGCTTTATATGTACAATCGTCAGTATAATATTATTATTGAAAAATGTATATTCTATAAATACATTAACACGATGGTTAGAAAAGAATATAGAAGAAAAACAGGATTTAATAGATAAAATAACCAAATTATGTGTTGCAACTCCTATAAAACTTTATATTGCACAAATTTTAATACCATTAATAATAACGCCAATTATACTTTTGAGTATTGGAGCTGAAACAATTGTAGTATTTAAAATTTCGTTAGTATTTATATTGTTTTTAAGCCTTTCTGCAACAATAACATATGTATTCTCACAGAGTGAATTCAAAAAAATAATTATAGATTTATATGAGGCATATCCAGAAAACATTAATAAAATAAAAGAATTTAACCCAAAATTAAAAATAAAGGCAAAGATATTGCTTGAATTAATGCCTTTGATAATAGTTTCTTTGCTATTCACATCATTATTGGCTTATACGATGAATTCAAGAGATACAGGAGATATATATTATAAAGTTTATAATGAGCAGCTAAGAAATATTTTTGATGAAAGTAAAAAATATAGTTTGGAAAAAATAATATCTAAACTAAACCAATTTAGTAAAGATGATTATGAATTGGAAAAATTTATAATTAAGGAAGATGGAACATACATAACAATTAATAATTCTAAATTATCAGAATTTTTTATTAAATATAGTTTGAACAATCAAGAAAAAAATAGAACTTATGACTATTATTGTATTGATAGAGAGGGAACATATATAAAAATAAATGATAATAATGGAAATAAGTACTTAGTAGGAGTAATGTATAGTACAAATTCAGCAGATTTTTTAATAGCTTTAAGTATATCATTTGCAGTTTTGTTATTTTTAATTTTTATAACATTAATTTATATTGCAACGAGTTTATCTAAGGACATTGAATTAATAACAAGAGGTCTAAAAACAATTATAAATAAAAAAGATTTGAAACATAAATTAATTCCAACAGCAAATGATGAAACACGGAGAATTAACAGAAGCTTTTAATCAAATTCAAAAATTAACACAAGAAAATATTGAAGAAATTAATGAAAAGCAAGAAGTAATAGTAAGACAGGGGAAATTGTCTATTCTAGGTGAAATGGCTGGAGGAATAGCACATGATATAAACAATCCTGCTTCAGCAATAAATATGTCAATAAACTGTTTGTACAATATAGATGATAAAGAAGAAAAGAAGAAAATACTAGATAATATGCAAGAATGCGTAAAGAGGATATTAACAATAGTAAGCAGTATAAGAGACCAATTTAGAAATTTAGGAGAAACAAGAAAAGAAGTATTTAACATTAATGAAGTATTAAAAAATATTGAAATTGTTATAAAAAATCAATTAATAAAGTATCATTGTAATTTAAACATTAATTATAATAATGACTATAAAGTATATGGAGAAAAAAATAAACTTAACCAAGTAATTAGTAATATTATTATGAATAGCATACTTGCTTATAAAGATAAAAATATTAATGGAAATATTAATGTGGATATAAATGAAGACAATGAAAATATAATAATTAAAGTTATAGACGAGGCAGGTGGTATTCCAGAAAATATTAGAGATAAGCTTTTTACAAAAATTTTGACAACAAGAGGAATGCAAGGAACAGGATTAGGATTATATTTAGCAAAACCAATTATTGAGGATGAATTTAACGGAAAAATATATTTTGAAACAGAAACAGATAAAGGAACTACTTTTTATATAATATTAAAAAAAATGGAGGAATAAAAATGGAATTAAATTTTAAAAATACCAAAGTATTATTAGTTGATGATGATGAGAATTATGGATTTGCACTAAAAACTTTATTGGGTTCAAAAGGATTGGAAATAAACAGTTTTACTAATCCAGAAGAAGCTCTTGGCTACCTGAAATCAAACGATACAGATATAATTTTGTTAGATTACTATATGCCGGAAATGACAGGAGAAGAATTTTTAAAAAGATTTAGAGAGTTTAATAAAGAAACAATAGTGTTTTTGCAAACTGCATTTTCAGAAGAAAAACCTGAATTAGAAATGTTAGAAACATTAAATATACAAGGGTATATTGATAAAAATAAAGATCCAAATGAAATATTCTTAGAAATATCTTCAGGAATAAAAATGAGTGAGTTAATGAAAACGATAAAACAACAAGAGCGTAAAATTGAAGCTGAACAATACAGAAATGAATTTTTTGGGAAGTTTTTATATAGATTTATTGGAGAAGTCAGAGAAAGAGTTTTTGTTATAGGAGGTTTAATAGATAGTATAACTGTTAATGAGCAAGAACTATCAATAGAAGAAAAGAAGCAATATTCACAACATATAAAAGAAGCAATAGGAAAATTAATGAAAATTGTGGAAAGTTTAGAAATTGAAAAAATCTCAATGTTAACAGTTTCGACATTAGAAGATATTTTAAATTCATTGTTTGCTATTAGTTTAGAAGCAAACAAGGCAAACTTGAAATTTAAGTATGATAATGAATATACATCTTTTCAATGTAATCCAAAAATGCTAATATACATATTAGTAGAGATTGTTGAGTATTTATTAAACAATAATATCAAGGAAATTAATATAGATTGTGAAAAAATTGAAAATAAAACTGTATTAAAAATTTGTAATGAGAACTTTGCATCTTCTGTTTTAGAGAAAATAAAGAAAATAGCAGCATTAGAAGAAGACATAAATATAGATAATAATGCAAATAGTATAATTATAGTAACGAAAAATATAACAAATTCAGCATATAATCCACAATAACGCCTGTATTATGTTGACATAATGGAAAAAAAGTGATAAAATAGAAAGCACAATAGCTTTCTATTTTTGTTTTCCCACCCTTTGTGGGTTATATATATATTTGGAATTACAATATTGCAATTCTAAAAAGGATTACTATATAGGAGGTTTGTATATGTCAAAAAATCCAAGCAAAGTAACTTACACACGGTTTGCGTATTCTGTGATAGAATTTTTTACATCAGAAATTAGTTTGAGCTCTGATGTAAGCAGTTATATCCAGAATATCGAGAACGAGGAATGCCGGTTGGCAACATCAAGAATTGGAAGATTCATTCAAAGAAATAGAACATGTGAATCTAATAATCGGTTGCTTTTAGCAATCTCTTTGAATGATATGGGCACAAAGCAAGACGGAAGAGAAATTTTACGTTCAATAACAGATGAGCTTTTTGATAAGTTTTTAAATAGCTCATGCATTGATGTATTGAAACAAATTGATGAAAATGCAAACATAGAAACATTTTCAACTCGAAATTTTCACTCTTTAACGGATTATGTTATAGTAGTGTTTAATGTTTCAAATGCTTCATCTATTGAATGTATTATTTCAACAGACAGCATTACTTCAAAATTGATTGAAAGAGATGAGGATGGAGAGGTTGTTGAATTTAATTCAAGACTTCACAAAAATCTTAAATCTTTTAAAGATCATTTAAAGTAATCCAAAAAAAGAGAGGTTTTCACAGATAAAGTGATTTCCTCTCTTTTTCTTTTTTGGCAGGGGTAGAAGGATTCGAACCCTCACAGGCGGTTTTGGAGACCGATGTGCTACCATTGACACTATACCCCTAAATTAAGAATGAGGTCCACTATTGCGGACCTCTGGCTCTTTTAAAAGAACCACAAGCTCTGTTAAATAAAACAGAACTGGCAGGAGTAGCAGGAATCGAACCCGCATCTTCGGTTTTGGAGACCGTCATTCTAACCGTTGAACTATACTCCCAAACTATAAAGTTTGTTGCAAAATTATAATACCATATAATTTATAGCTTGTCAACACCTTTTCCACAAAAAAGTGGAAATAATATTGAAAAAATACAAAATTTATGTTAATATATAAGTATATCAATATTAAAAAAGGAGGAGTTTTGTAAAAGATATAAGGATTTTGGTATTGATTTATGTAACTGAAACGTAATACAGAAAGGGGCAACATTATGAAAATCTTTAATTCTTGGGTAACTTTCATCGTTTTGTACCTGTTCTTTGAAGTTTTGTATAATCAAAATTATAAGAAAGCTACAAAACATTCTAAACGGAATGGAGCATTGACGGTTCTCCTTGAGCTTATTGGGGGTATAACGGTTTTAATTCTGTGTCCATTTATGGGATGTTCTTTCCCAACAGATTTAAAAATCTGGTTGTTCTTAGGATTGGCAATTATATTCTACACAATTGCTGCAAGATTGAATACCAATGTGATGAAAGGTGTTGAAGTATCAACATATTGCATTTTGCGACAGATTCCGACTGTGTTTACAACAATAGGAGGAGTTCTCTTCTTTGGAGAGAATTTTGTTGCAACTAGGTTCATTGGTGCTGGCTTGATAGTATTGAGCAATGTCATTATTTTCTACAAGAAAGGCGATTTTAGCTTAAATAAATACCTTTTAGTGGGGTTGTTAGCAAATCTGTTAACTTCTGTAGGAAGAATGCTTGATATCAGTATATCAGATAGTATGAGTTTACCACTCTATAGCACTTTTGTATTAACTGTACCCGCACTTTTAACATGGGGAGCAGAAAGAATTAAGTTTTCGGACATAAAAGCTGAATATGTAAATGGCGATAAAAAAGCTATTTTAATATGTGGTTGTGTCTGGGGATTTATGATGGTTTCCTTGTTAAAGGCATATCAATTAGGACAGGTAACGACAGTTGCACCGTTGGCAGCATTAAGTGTGCTTGTTAATGTTATTGTTGGATATATTTTCCTAAAAGAGAGAGAATCTCTTGCAAAGAAAATTATCGCCGCAATATTAATTGTTGTTGCTATTATTTTAATTAAACTTTAACTCAAAACTCCAACTGGTGGCTGAATTTATTTAATTCAGCCACTAACCTTAAATCAAACAAATATAGACTAGAAAGGATGATAAACATGAAATTAGAAATGCGGACTTTAAAAAACAAAGAGGTAATAGCTCAATTAAATTTCCTTATAGAATTTGTTGAGTGTAATATTAGAACTACAAAAACGGAATTAATTGTAGTATTTAATATTACAAATAAAGATCAGTTACCGAATTTATTGGATGCTCTCACAAAAATAGTGGAATTAGAATCAGAAAGTAATATAGAAATTTCTGTTATTACAGATAATGAAACTGTAAGTCTTATACCTAAATCTTACATGGAAAGAATATTAAAAAGTAATTCAATTATTGAAGAATATTTGGAAAATACTTTTAAGACTATTGAGCATGCAATGTATAAAGTCCAAAAGACAGCAACTGTAGATGATATTTTAAAATACATATTATCAATGAAATCAGAAATAAGAATGAGGTATGGCATACCAGCTGTAGAAGAAGTTAATGTCGGAGATATTATTGATGTTAATTTTGGACTTCATTTAGCAAATGAAATAAATGGTGGTCATGTTCATTGTATAGTTTTAAATGTTGATTCAGATGATATGGTATATGTAGTTCCTATAACCAAAAAAAATAATATAGTAAAAGCTAAAGATGAAATCAATATTGAATTTTCTACGCCTGAAGATGTAGAATATTTTAAAGAGGGTTTTAAAGGAGGCGCAGCTGTGTTAAACAGAGGAAAGTATATAAATAGAAATCGTATTATGCAAAAAATAGGAATAGCACATATTGATTTTGTGAGTAAATTGCAAAAAATATTACCTACAGTATATAGTTTTCATTACTAATTAAGGTTAAAGCTCTCTGTAACTTCAGAGGGCTTTTTTGTAACTCAAAAAAAATTTTTTCATATAATATAAAAAAACTATTGATTTTTTTAAAAAATAGTGTTATTATTTTAAGTAATTTAATCAAATCGTTGATTCAGAGTAGTAAATATTGCTGAAGATTATAGAGAGTAATTGTTGGTGGAAATATTACATTAGAGGCTTTATTGAATGGACTGATGAGAGCAACCCGAAATTTTAATTTTAAAAGTAGGCGTTGACGGGAATCCAACTCGTTATAAATGGGCATGTATGTTGGTACATAGATATTAGGTGGCATAGCAAGATATTACTCTTGTCCTATTATTAGGATAAGAGTTTTTTTGTATTTATGTAATGCTTCTAATTTAAAGGTGGCATAACAAGAACACTCTTGTCCTTTATATGGATTAAGAGTGTTTTTTTATTTTCTGAATGGTACCAATGCAATATATTTTTAAATTTTTGAAAGGAAGTATGAACAATGAATTATGGTGAATTTGGTGGACAATATGTGCCACAAGAATTAAAAGAAAAGTTAAATGAAATTGAAGAGGAGTTTGAGAAAGCAAAAAACGATGACAATTTTAAAAAGGAATATTTATATTATTTAAACCAATATGTAGGAAGGCCTAGTCCGTTATATTTTGCAAAAAATTTAAGCGATTATTCCAAAGGTGCAAAAATATATTTAAAGAGGGAGGACCTAAATCATACTGGATCTCATAAAATAAATAACGCTTTAGGTCAAATACTTTTAGCAAAGAGAATGAACAAAACACATATTATTGCAGAAACTGGTGCAGGTTCACATGGAACCGCTGTAGCAACAGTATGTAGCTTATTTAATATGAAGTGCAGTATATTTATGGGCAAAGAAGATATAAAAAGGCAAATGCCAAATGTTGAAAGAATGAAGATATTAGGATCAGAAGTTATAGAGGTAAAAGAAGGAAAAGGAACATTAAAGGAAGCTGTAGATGCAGCATTTAATTATTTGTTAGAAAATCAAGATGTATTTTATTTAGTTGGTTCATGCGTTGGACCTAGTCCATATCCAGAAATGGTTAAATATTTTCAAAAAATTATAGGAGAAGAGGCTAAAGAACAAATATTAAATCAAGAAGGAAAACTTCCAAAAGCTATAATAGCTTGTATTGGTGGAGGTAGCAATAGCATAGGATTGTTTACTGATTTTATAAAAGAAAAAAATGTTGATATATATGGGATAGAAGCAGCAGGAAAAGGTCTTAATACAAATCAACACGCTTCAGCTATTTATAATAATAAAATTGGTGTGCTACATGGAATGAAAACATATATTATGCAGGATGAGAATGGAGATATAAGAGAAGCATATTCGATTTCAGCAGGATTAGATTATCCAGGAATAGGACCAGAACATGCTTATTTAAAATCAATTGGAAGAGTAAAATATGACAGCATAACAGATAAAGAAGCTATAGAAAGTTTTAAGCTATTGTGCAGATTAGAGGGAATTATACCAGCATTAGAAAGTAGCCATGCAATAGCTTATGCAGTTAAAATTGCTAAAAACTATTCAAAGGATGATTCTATTATTGTTAATTTATCTGGTAGAGGAGATAAAGACTTATCTACTATATTAAATATTTAATAATAATTTTAGATTAGGAGGGTATGATGAAGAAAAAATATTATAGAAGAAAAACAGAAAAAGATTGGCGGAATATATAACAAAAAGTAAAATAAAAAAATAATAAAAATAAATATAGAATTAGGAGGAAGTTATTATGAAAAAAATACCATATAGAACATATTTAACAGAGGAGCAAATGCCAAAGCAATGGTATAACTTAAGAGCTGATATGAAAGAATTACCAGAGCCAATGCTTAATCCACAAACAATGAAACCTGTAAAAAAAGAAGATTTATTACCTATTTTCTGTGAGGAGCTAGTAGAACAAGAATTAAATAATGAGAAGAGATATTATGACATACCAAAAGAGATTTTAGATATGTATAGAATTTATAGACCATCTCCATTAATAAGAGCATATAATTTGGAAAAAGCTTTGGGAACACCAGCAAAAATATATTATAAATTTGAGGGAAACAATACTTCAGGAAGTCATAAATTGAATTCTGCAATAGCACAAGTATATTATGCAAAAAAGCAAGGTGTTAAGGGAGTTACTACTGAAACAGGTGCTGGACAATGGGGAACTGCACTAGCAGAAGCATGTTCATATTTTAAATTACCATTAACGGTATATATGGTTAAAGGTTCATATAACCAAAAACCATTTAGAAAAGCTATAATGCAAACTTTTGGAGCAAATGTTATAGCTAGTCCAAGCAACACTACAGAAGCAGGAAGAAAAATACTAGAAAAAGATCCAGATACAACAGGAAGTTTAGGATGTGCTATTTCAGAGGCAGTTGAAACAGCTGTGTCAAGAAAAGGATACAAATATGTTTTAGGGTCAGTATTAAATCAAGTAATTCTTCATCAATCAATAATAGGATTGGAAGCAAAAAAAGCAATGGAGATTTTAGGAGAATATCCTGACATAGTTATAGGCTGTGCAGGAGGAGGATCAAATCTTGGAGGTTTAATAGCTCCATTTATGCAAGATAAATTACTTGGTAAAGCAAACCCAAAATTCATAGCAGTTGAGCCTGCTTCTTGTCCTTCATTAACAAGAGGAAAATATGCTTATGATTATTGTGATACAGGAAAAATGACACCTTTAGCAAAAATGTACACTCTAGGTTGTGAGTTTATTCCATCTCCAAATCATGCAGGAGGACTAAGATATCATGGAATGTCTCCTATAGTTTCAAAACTTTACCACGATGGATATATAGATGCTGTATCTGTAGAACAAACAGAAGTATTTAAAGCTGCAATATTTTTTGCTAAAAATGAGACAATATTACCAGCTCCAGAGTCTGCACATGCAATAAAAGCAGCTATTGATGAAGCTTTAAAATGTAAAGAAACAGGAGAAGAAAAAACAATTTTATTTGGACTAACTGGAACAGGATATTTTGATATGACAGCATATAGCTCATATATTGAACATACAATGGGAGATTATATTCCAACAGATGAAGAACTAAAAAAATATGCAAATGAACTACCAAAAGTATAAAAATATCTAAAAAAGTGGAAAATATACGATATAATGTGGATAATATATTGACAATTAACATAAAATGTTGTAAAATATGATGTATAAGCTATTTTCAAAAGATGATAGTTTATGCGCACATTGACAACAATATATAAACCATGAAAGGAGTGTTCTTTATGAACAAACAAACCATTCTTAGCGGAATCCAGCCTTCTGGTGTTCTGACTCTTGGCAACTATTTGGGTGCCTTGAGAAACTGGGTAACGATTCAGCATGAATACGATTGCAAGTTTTTCATTGCTGATTTGCACTCAATTACCGTTCGCCAGAACCCGGAAACCCTGCGTGAAAACACAAAGAAAGCTGTTATGCAGTACATTGCTTGCGGATTGGATCCTCAGGTAAATACTATCTTTGTGCAATCACATGTTCACGAACATGCAGAGCTTGCATGGATTTTGAACTGCTCTACCTATATGGGTGAATTGAGCAGAATGACACAGTTCAAAGATAAGTCTCAGAAACAGGAAAACGTTGGCGTTGGACTGTTTGACTATCCTGTGTTGATGGCAGCAGACATTCTGTTGTATGATTCTGATTTTGTACCTGTTGGTGAAGATCAGAGGCAGCATCTGGAAATTACCAGAGATATTGCAAGGAGATTTAATTCTACCTACAATAAGGAAATCTTTAAGATTCCCGAAGCCTTTATTTCTGAAACCGGTGCAAGAATCATGAGTCTTCAGGACCCCTCAAAGAAAATGTCCAAATCGGATCCTAATCCTAACGGATTTATTTCTTTGCTTGATCCGCGTGATGTTATCATCAAAAAGTTCAAAAAGGCCGTTACTGATTCCGAAAATGTCGTAAGATATTCGGATGAACAGCCTGGAATCCAGAACCTCATCAACATTTACTCTTCGATTACTCAGAAGTCTACTTCTGAAGTCGAAAAAGAATTTGAAGGTGTAGGCTATGGAAAGTTCAAGGTAGCTGTTGGTGAGGTAGTCGCAGATGCTCTCGAAGGAATCCAGAAGAAATACAATGAACTGAATTCTCCGGAGTACGACTCTTACTTAACGGAAATCTATGCGAAAGGAGCAAAAGTCGCACATGGAATCGCAAAAGCGAAGCTTGAGCAGGTTTATAACGCTGTCGGTTTTGTCGGCAAAGCCTAATCAAGCGACAATGTCGGTAGGTAACAAAGGTGATCCGGATTCATTTCTGAAAAGGAGGATTAATCATGGACTGGTGTGGTTGGCGAATCTGTTTTGGCGTTCCGTCTGATTTTCGGAACAAGAAAGACATTGCAAGACAGTGTCTGGAGGTAGCAAATGCAGCTCATTTTCCTACGGATTATGATGATGTATTTTCTCATCTCTTTGGCAACGAAAGCTATATTATTTGCACAATTTCCGATAAGGATGGCAAATTAGGTGGCTTCTCGATTTTCGCAAAGCTCGAGGATATTGATACACTCTACTTACATGGTATTGTGTTGCATCCGAGAGCTCAGGGAAAGGGCTTGAGTTCGAAAATGATTGAAATTGTCATTGAGAATACAGGTCTTACCTTCCTTTCGGCAAGAACTCATAATCCGAGAATGTTTGAAACATTATCGAAATTCGCTTGTTCTCCAAGCGAGTATTACCCTAATGTTGATAAGTCGAAAATTCCGGAATACATTTACGATTTGGTTCGTAAAAACGAATTCACGGAAGATGCTGATGAATTTCTGATCGTCAGAAACGCGTATCCTGATGAGAAGATTTCTCAAACATTTCGGAATGAGAAAATTTCCAATGTATTTAAACGTTTAAACACAAGGGACGCACAGGTTATTGTTGTGAGGGCAAAATAACTATCCGAGAAGAAACTCTATTTGAGTAGCTTCTCACCCAATCCCAACGAGTTCATCTCGTTGGGATTTTCTTATGTGTTTTTATTCGTAACTTATTACATTTAATTCTGGATATATAGCATATAAAAAAGGTATTTCACATTCTATATTTTCTAGTTCTTTCTCATCAGGAAAGGCCAAAATTAATTTATCGGCTTTAGGGAGTGATAAGGGATAAGAATTTATAATTTTGACAATTCCCTTTTTATTATCATCATCTGCAACTATTATGTGATACATTGTATTATCTTTAGTTAAAAATGTTATAATTACTGGATTATATCCTAAGTAATATTGTTTTAATTTAGATTTATATTTACACAAAATATCTAGTGCGGTAAGCATCTTTTCATCAATTTTTTTAGTATTATGAACAAATATATCTCCTTTTTTGCTTACCATATTATTATCTAAAATACCTTTAAAATTGTTATTTTTATCATTAAATAATATTTGCAAATGTTCTAGTCGACAACATCCAAAGTCTTGTATAAAATTTAATATTTTTGTTTTATCTACCATATAAGATTACCTCCTTAAAATACTCTCATTAAATATCCATATATAAGTTTCTTTGTTTCATTTATTTCAGTTACTTTTATTAATACATTTTGCATATAATGTGGATAATTATTAAATCTTGCAGGAACTCGTACTAAGCAAGATATATTGCTTTGGTCTAATTGAATAATAATACCACTATTTTTTTTAGGAAATGCTATTACTTTTCCTGTATATTCTCCATATTCTGTAATGAATTTGCGAATGGATTTATATGGATTAGTTAAAAAACATTTAGCGTCTAATTCGAATATATTATTTCCTATATCGAGAGTTTTAATTTTTACTTTTAAGTAATCTCCTGGAGTATATATATCTTTGCAATTCACGATATAGGTGTGCTGCAAGTTTTCGGCTTTGATAATTACTTCTTTTCCATACATTTCAACTATAATATGTTTTATACCTACAGCAATGATTCGAACTTTTATATTATCATTTAATTTTAGCTTTGGAAGTTCAAGTTTCGCCCTTAAATTCATTGCATCTATTCTACTTGCTATTGCCAAATTTGTTGTTTCATCAATTTCCATTACAATAAAGTCTATTTCAGAACCAAGCATACCTCGAAGCATAGATTTTGTTTGTTTTGATATTCCTAAATGTGAAATTGGAATGAGTATCTTTATATCTTCATACCAAACTATAGCACACGAGATTTTTTCATTTTTTATTTTATAATATTCATCTTCAATGCCTGTAATTTTGCCTGTTATTATTCTTTTTTCTTCTTTGCTTCTAAGAAGTTCCCTAAAATTTAATTCATTCAAGTTATCACCTCCAACTAAAAAAGCACTTACCATTTTAGGTAAATGCAATTTGTTTAGAATTTTATAATATTAATCGTATATCTTTTGAACATACAATATAATCTTTTGTGGTTTTAAGCCCATATTTCTTTTCAATTTCTCTATAGGGTACATCAGTATTTTTTAACATTTCATTTGCAAATTTCATCAATTCAAATTCATAGTCTAATTTTGATTTATTTGGGACTAATTTATTTTTATACATATGATTTAATGTGTCTTTGTAACTTTGTATAAAAATATATATTTGTTTATTATCTGTTATTTTATCATTCAGCATTTGCTGCTTTATATTCTGCAAGTCTGTATAATTAATTGTGAGTATCATATTTGCCTCCTTAAAATAACTTTTTTATAGCATATCATAAAAATTGATATTTAACAATGCTCAAAAAAATTTAAAAATTATCCCAACTAAGCTTCTCTTTATGATCAGATTGTTGTTGTTCCTTCTTTTTTTCTTTTATTTTTATCTTATCTGGATGATTCTTAGTCCAGTTAGGTTTATAGTCAGAAATAAAACTATCTTTTAATTTCTTTGATAAAGGATGTTCTGTATAAATTACTTTATCTAAAAGTAAAGGCTTATTCCCACGCAAATTAACAATTAGCTTCAAAGTAGGCATTCTTAATATTTCATCTTTATTTAAAAGGTTTCGTTCTATAGTAGATATACTTTTCTGTCCATATTGTTCAATATTTCCCTCTAGGGAATTATCTTTCTTTATTGAAGTGGTTTCAACTGTTGCTACGCCTATTAAATCACAAAAATAAGATGCTGTTAAAATATCCGAGATTCCGCATACTTATTCTAGTATCTGTATTCCCTATAATTTCATCTGATAATCCATCAGGATATCGATTTTCAAACTGACCGCAAGTTTTGAAGTATAGGAATTAGTGCAAGACCGTCTACTACGAACTGTACTAATTTTTTTATTAAAGTCTGGAATTTGACCGTAGATTTGCGAATTCATCCAAAAAGAAAAACACTTCATTTTCACATTTGCCATTTGGTCTTGAATCTGCATATCTAACTAATTTTATAAATAAAAAAGTATAAAATAATGATGCAATAAAATCATAAGAAGAATCCATGTCAGAAGTGATAATATAATAGATACAAGGAATTTTTCCAGGTAATATTAGGTCAATGTCTGTTTCTGAAGTTAATTTTTGTAAATCTTCATTTTGGAACATTTGAAGTCTTGTTCCTAAACCTGTGATTACACTTGCTTTTATTGTATCAGAGCCACTTGCAAATATGTTGTATGACATACGAGCTGGACTATCTGGAGATAATTTCTTGAAAATATTATCAATTTCTCCAATATCGCCATTAGCAATATATTTATAGGCATTAGTAAGATTATTTTTATCAGAGATTGTTTCTAAAAAATAAAATTCAAATGCCTTAAGCAAATTTTCTTCAGCTCTTGGCCAAAACTCATCTCCACTTTTTCCATGTCTTTGAGTGTTAGAAATGATTACATTTGCACTAGTTTGAACATCAGTTATGTCTTCATTTTCTTGTAATGGATTCCATCTATCACTATGTCTCATATCTTTTAAATTTAGGACTTTTACAGTATATCCAATATTTCTAAAATAATTTGATGTTTTTCTATAGATTTCTGCTTTTGGATCTGTTACAACTATAGATTTTCGATATTTTGATAATTCCAATAAATTGGTTAATAAAAATCCAATTGTTTTCATGCTACCAGAACTTCCAAATACACATATATTTTTATTAAAATGACTATTAAATGGAAGTTTTAAAAATCTATTATTATATTTTCCCAGTATTATTCCAGGACTATCAAATGATAAGACATTAGACATTTCTTTTTCACTCATCCAATTTGCGGTTCCATATGTGCCGATCTTCTTTTTTAAAATTAATGCCCTTTATTTCATTTGTATTTTTTCTACAGACAAGTAATATGTCTATAACTATTAAAATCGAAATAAGGGCAAATATGAAGCAAATAAGGGCACATATTTTTATATCTACATTAATACTTTTGCCAAAACATTTTCCAAGTATAAAGATATAATTATTTATGCGTGTATCTAAAAATATATTTAAGATTAAAATAAAAAATAAAAATATATAAAAACATATTTTTTTAATCATATATATTTCGCTCTTTATCAATAAATTCTTCCAAATCTATACAAGAAAATATTGCAGAAGGAAGTTCTTTTTGTATAAGTTCTTTTAGATTACTTGGGCAGATGATATAAGCACTTTTATTTTTATTTTCTCTTAAAAAATATTTTAATCTATTAATCTTTTCGCTGTCTAAAAAGTAAAAATATGATATATATTTATTCTTATAATCACAATAATCACAAAATTTATATTCTGAAAGAAAAACTTTAGTTTTGTATAATTTTTGAACTATTTTTGACCATTCGATTGAGTGAAGTGTTTTAAGTAATTCACGATTTAATTCAGTATCTTCAATAATTAAAACTTGATTATATCCAAATGCAAAATCATTTATATTAATTCTCTTTATATCATTTACAAAAACAATGATATTTTTATATTTTCGTTCTTTTTGAATATCATATATAACAGATTTAATATACTTATTATCACGATTAGAAGAAATATAATAGGCAAGATATTCAACCCCTGATATATCCAATACTCCGATAAATTTACGAGCTGTCATAGTAAATATTTCTTTATCTTTTATTGCAAATGATGGAGTAAATTTAATACTTTTCGATGAATTATAATATGCTCCTAGATTACTTATGCACAATAATCTTGGAAGGTATTTTTGATTCCTATTAAGCATTGTGTATTCAAAATTAAATAATTTACAATATTCAATACCAATTTCATCTAAGACAAGTGTTGATTTTATTCTTCTTAAATATTTCTTTTTTACTAGATTTGTAATTCTAGCTCTATAATATTTTTGAGTACTAAAAAAAAACTTGGTATCATTCACTGACAAATACTGAAATTTTGCAATGAATTTTACCAAAGAGATTTCTTCATTATTGTTCGGAAAATAATTCAAAAATAATCACCTCCAAATTACATTTAAAATTGTACTTTGGTAGGATATTCGATAGCTGTTGCTATCGTCTACCTACCTCCACGCATTAAAGTCGAGAATTAAACTTTGCAAAGCGTTGATTCTAGTGAATTTTTTTACTTTTTTACTTCGAGAAAAAAATCACTTAAAAAACTTTCGAAATTCTCTATTTTGACATACTGTAATTTTCTAAAAATTCATTTGCTTTTTTAGCATCAAAAACATAAATTTCTGTATGTGGATTTTCTGAAAACTCGCCTTTAGCAGCATAGCTCATTTTAGTTATGTTATCATCTTGAATAACTTTTGATAAAATTAAAGCATCTGCAATAGGTTTTATATATTTGTTATCAATATCCCAACCAAGTAATTTGTCATAAATTTTAATAAATATGAAGACATCATTTTCAAATATATCTGCATATTGTTTTGTGATTTCTGCAACATTAAGTAATATTCTTTTATGTGTATGGGTTTTTAAATTTTTATATGATGGTATGACTTCTGGAACATATATTTTTAATATTCCATTTTCAAAATTTGCCTTATATTCGTTATCTATTGTTTTTAATTTTTCATATTCAAACTCTACATTTTTGTTGTATAGTTTTATTTCATTTAATATATTATATCTAGTCTTTTCAAAATTTCTTAAAAAGTTTTCTATTTGTAAATTTGTAAGACTATTGTTTTCAATTAGTAAATCTATATTTTGCCTTAGAGTTACTAAGTTTTTTTGTAAATTATTATTTATAATCATAAACAAATCCTTTCTTTTAAATATTTCTGAAGGGCAGTATTAAAAAGAAAACACTTGTATTTATTCTTCTGATTCTATAAATTCATCATAGGCAGCAAAGATTTTTTCTGTAAGCTCTGTTCTAACATCAGAGTTTAAAGGATGACATACATCTCTATATGCTCTTTCTCCATTTCTTAGTCTTCTTGAGGGCATTGATATAAATCTTCCATTTTTTTCTGTTTCAACTAATGTGATACCCCTAATAATAAATTTACCATCTAAAATAACATTGGCATATGCAAGAACAGCTCCTTTTCTTCTTGCCTTAAAAATTCTAACATCTGTAATTTCCATAATAAAAATCCTCCTATAATTATATTTGAAGGGCAATTATAAAGGATTTATTATATTATCATATTTAATTATTTTCCTGTGCGAGGAAGTTTATCTTCATGTTTTTCCTCTGGTGTATGTGTAATTGTTGTCCATTTGCTATTAGCTTCTGCGGTTACTCCAAAATATACACCGACAGTTTTTGTATGATTTGTAAATGTATCATTATCTTTTAATGTATCAAATGATTTACATTCCATTGTAGGTTTTATATCTTCTCTAAAACCTGTATCCACTTTTCCAAAATCAAAACAAGTTTCAGTAATATATTCATTTTCAGAAAATTCTAGTGATGTGAAATCTAAGTTATAGTTTTCTTTTGTACTTAAATTTTCCCTGAATAATACATAGTCATCAGAATTATTTGTTTTATAATATACATTATAAGTTAGGTCTTGATTCCATGTACCAGTTGTCATAGTTTCTAATCTTATGTAGTCAGTAGGAATATAATCATACCATTTAAAGTTTTCCAAATAGACATTAGATGCGTTTCCTACATTAGAAAATTCATAATTTACTTTTTCGCCAGGTTTAATTTCTATTGAACCTTCTTTATCTACAGTAACTTCGATATCTACACTATCATTTTCTATTGTTATTGGTACTGTTTCATGATTTTTGGTAATTTCAAATTCAAAAGTATTTTCATTTAATAAATAATAAACTGATCCTGTATCCAATTCTTTTGCATAATACTTTCCATAAGGGATAAGTTCACTTGTAGCTTTTCCTGTTTCATCTGTTGTAATTATTGCTATTTCGTTATTATCCATATCATATATTCCAAAAACAGCATCTTTCAAAGTATCTTTTGTTTTACTATCAACTTTTGTAATTTCTAAATAACCTTTTATTTTTTCATTTTCAAATTGGATAGAAGTTATTTCATCTTCTGTAAGTGTAATAGTTTGAGGCTTTTCTGTAAGTACATATTCTTCCCTCGTTTCGCGTTCTATTGCTGTATATTCTTCATCAATGCAAGGAAGTCTTTTACTTGTGGCTTCACCTTTTTCATTTGTAACAACTGTGTCTACTACATTTCCATATTTGTCTAAAATATCAAAAGTAACACCTTCTAATAAAATTTCGTTATCATCCAAATCAACTTTAATAATTCTTAATTGTCCTTTGCGTTTTTCGTTTTGAAATATAATATTCTTTATTTCATCTTGTTCTAAAGTAACTGTTTGTGTTTCTTCTGTAAGTTTATATTCTTTTTTAGTTTTACGCTCAATTATAGTATATTCTGAATCTATTGGAATACGCTTTGTTGTAGCAATTCCATCAGAACCTGTAACAATGGTATCTACAATTTCTCCAGCATTATTTATTACATCAAAAGTAACACCATCTAATAAAATTTCATTGTTATCTTGATCAACTTTTGTTACACGAATTTGAGCTTTTTTCTTCTCATTCTGGAAAATAACAGTTTCAATTTCATTTTCTTTTAATGTAACTGTTTTGACTTCATTTGAAAGCACATATGTTTCCAAAGTCTTTGATTCTCTAATTTTTATTTTTTCGAAATCTCTAATAGGGTATCTTGATGTAAGCACTTCACCATTTTTATCTGTAGTAATTTTTTCTAATACATTATCATTTTCATCAATTACTTCAAATTCAACTCCTTCAAGTTTTACTTGGTTATTATCTTGGTCAATTTTGATTATTTTTACCTGACCTTTCTTAAGTTCGTTTTCAATAATATTTTCTTCTGTTACATTCCAATTAACTTCAACTGCTGTGTCATCAGCTAGGTTATACCATTTTCCAGTATTTCGTTCAATTAATCGGTAATTTCCGAATTCTCAAATTATCTATTTGAATTTCTCCATCAACATTTGTTGTATATGTTCCAATTACTTTTTGAAACTCGTCAGAGAATAAATCAAATTTAACATTTCCTAAAGTGATTTTGTGATTATCTTTATCTACTTTGTAGATTTTTAAATTTCCTTTTTTATGCTCGTTAGTAATATCTTTTGTGGCAGTTTCATTGTAATTAACATGAATGTCAAATGGAATTGTATTAAGTATGTATTTAGTGTTTGTAGATATTTCTTTTAATATATAATCTGATTGATATAGCCCACTAAATGTAGCAATACCATTTTCGTTAGTTGTAGCATTTCCAATTATAGTACCATCTTTTTTAGAAAGTTGGAATGTAACTCCAGCAATAGGTTGTTTTGTTTCATCATCTGTTTTATTTACTTGAATACGACCTGTATTAGTTTTTAAATTTAAAGTTCCAATACCTGAAACATCTCCTAGTGGATCAAATGTTACAGCATAATTTTGTGTGCCTGAAATACGTGTTTTTCCATAGAATACTGGATAAGTCTTGGCTTTAGCATGTAGTCTAAAAGTAATATTTATATCACTTCCCATTTGAGATGCAGGTATTTTTATTTTGAAATTTTCTTTACCATTGAATGTAGTTTTTTGCGTTCCACTTGTATTTGTAATTATTGTTCCACTTGGCATACCTTCAGTAGTAACAATAGAATATTCAGCAGTATCAACACCACAATTTATTCTAAATTCTTGTGTATAATAGTTTCCCTCTTTAGTTAGGTTTCCTACTTTGCTTGTAGAAATACCAGCAGTATATGGAGTTTGTTTTCCATATAACCCTTCATTTACCATATTTATAATTGCCTCTCTAATAGCTGCACCATGAGAATCAGCTCCTTGCTCAGCACTTCTGAATTTAGAAACAGGATCTTCGTCATATAAGATGCAATATACAGCTTGCTTTGTTGCTTGGAAAGCCTCGTATTTATTTGCTACACCAAGCTCACTAGGTGATTTGTAAGGATAACCATTTATAACAGTTCTCCAGACTTTAACATCATCCAAAACTGAATCTATATCAACTGTATATGAATCATATTCTCCAACTCCTGGACTACCACGATCCAAACAATATGCAGGGTATTCTTTGCCATTTTCTGTGTATGCAACATATGCTGTTGTTACATATGACCATACTTTTTTATTTGCATTCCAGTATTGTAAATGCCATTCAACCTCACCTTTATCTTGTATAAGTGCTTCACTTATTTCAGTTGTAGCATATATAAAATTTGAAAAGGCTGAAAAAATAGTAAGTATTAACATTAGAATTGCCACTAATTTTTTTGTAATTTTCATAATAAAAAATCCTCCTATAAATTTTGTAAGGGCAAATTTATAAAGGATTTTCTAATTAAAAAATAGACACTTTTAAAAGCGTCTAATAAATATAACATTCTGTCATTATTAATTGTCCATTTTTGTAATAATCTTCAGCATAAATTCTAATCGTTCCAAAACAGTATGTAATATATGATTTAATTCTATTTTCAGTAAATGTGAATTGATTACAATGTTCTTTAATAGAATTATCTACTACAATGTTATAGCCATATGTTTTCATATATTCAGAAGGATTGTTATTTATAACTGATTTAATTTTGTTTATTATTGTATCATTTCTTATGTATTTTTCTTCATTCATTGTTTCCTCCTTTGTTTCAGTAGATGGGGGAGTTACAATTTCATTTTTTTCTTGTGTATCCTCATTTTTTTCTTGTGTTTGGGTAGGCATGCTTTCTTTATTTTCTACTTGTGTTTTAGAAATTGTTTGAGATACTTGAGAAGTGGTTTCATTAGTGTTTACTCTTGGAGAAACGCTATTTTTCCCTTGCTGTGAGGTTTCTTGTATTTCTTGCTGTTCTTTTACTTCAGGAGCTTTTTTAACTTGACTTTGCTCTATAGTATCAGTTGTTTCAAACTCTATCGTATTATTTTCGACTTTCAAATTTTCTTCTAATTGAGGAGTGGACTCAAAAAAAACATTGACATTTTTTCCAACATCTATTTTTTTACTTTTTTTTAATGTTATTAATACGCATATAAAAATTATAATAAATAAAATAGTAGTTGTACCTATTAAAATTTTCTTGATATTCATAAGATATCACCCTTTCTATTTATTCTTATATTTAGGATAACATCTTTAATTTTATTTTGACAATGCTGAAAAAAATTTTTTTTAATCAGTTTCTAACGCTTGAACGCAAAGTCTTTGAGTAGGTTTTCCTTTAACACAAGTTAAAAGTGTTAGCATATTTTCTGTTGTATTTGATAATTTTGTCCAATCAGTTTCAGAAATTTGCAACATATCTGTAACACTATATTCTTTAGTACCTAAAAAACTTGTGTAGATTATTTTATCGCCTTTTTTTAATGTATGTAATTTGGCCCAATATTTAGAAGTATTATGTGCTGCTAAACAAACATTACCATTTAAGTATGGTGAACTATCGAAATGACCTACACCTTTGCTAAGAGTATCTAAAGAAGTGCCTTTATATACAAGTCCTGAAAAACCGATTTTATCAATTTTAATAACACCGATTACATACTCACCATCAATTTGTTGCATTAAATCATCTGTACTTTTTATAGCTTCATTATCTAATCTATCTTGGATATTTTCATCAGAGTAATCTTCAATTATATTGTCTATTTTTTCTTTATCTTTAAAATGTTTTACAATGAAAAAAGTAGATATAATTACAATAACAATGATAAGCACAGATGTTGCTACAGTTATAGCTATTTTCAATTTCTTACTCACATTTAACCCTCCTTTCTTGCAATAAAATAGAGCTTATTAATTATTATCAAGCTCTAAAATATCTTTTATATATTTTGAAATTTCTGAAAACATACTTGGATTCGTAATTTTTTTGGTTACATCTTCCAAAGAAAAAGGATCAAGAATAATATCATAAATACCTAAGGTTAATGCTTCTTTTAATTCTTTTACCTTATCGTTTTCTAAAATTAAAATAACTTGTATATTTTTTTCTCGAACTTTAAACATAAAGTCTTTGAAATTGTATTTATTAGGTTGTAATGTAGCAATTAGAGTTGTTGCATCTTTTTCTTCCAAAACGTAATCTGGATAATAGACAATTCTACTATCTTCAATTTGCTTGTTTAAATCTCTGTCTAACTGCTCATTATCTGTAAATATTAATACCATTTTTTAATTACCTCCTTCAAAATAGTCCATTGGATTTGCAAAGTTGCCATTGATTCTAACTTCAAAATGTGCATGTGGCCCTGTTGAATATCCAGTACTTCCGTACTTTTAGAACTGCTTGTCCTTGTTTTACAGTTTGATTAGTTGTAACAAGTAATTGTGAGCCATGAGCATATAGAGTTATAATATTGCTTCCATGATCTATCATAACCATATTCCCATAAGAATTTGAATATGTTGCAGTAATAACTTTACCATCTGCCATTGCTACAAAATTTGCACCTGTTGGAGCACCGTACATCAGTGCCAGTATGGAGTTTATAAGCACCGAGTTATTGGATGCACTCTCATACCAAATGGGGAAGTTATTGTAGTATATCCAGGTATAGGCCAAGTAAACATTCCCTTAGGAATTAACCCTTTACCATTAGTAATTATTGTACTAGATGAGCTATCTTCTTGAAGCCAAGCTGTGTTTTCTTTACCCTCATAATAACCATTAGAAGCTTGAATAACTACTTGGACATCTGTGTCAATATCTTCAGGTCTTATATGTAAATTATTTTTTAAATATTTTTTTAGCCTTTCGTATTTCTCTCCAATAAGTTCCTCGCCAATATAAACTTTTTTGGTAGTTTTTGTATTACCATCTGTTATAGTTTTTTCTTTGTAATTATATTTATAATGTCCCATTATAGTATCGCTTTCTATTAATAAATATACGGTTTGCTCGCTGGTAGTTATATTTGTAGTTTCATTTCCATTCTCATCTTTTGTTATAGTCGTTGTTTCAGTTTTTATTTTATAGGTTTCATATTTGAAAGTGCTTTCAAAATGTTTAGAAATCTTTTCAAGTAAATTTTCATCTAATTTACTATCATCTGACATATTGTGGAAAGCCATTAATGCGTATAAATGAGACCATTGTATTTGCTTGTCATTTTCTCTGCTATCCATATCTAATAAACTAGTAGTAGAATTTCCATCTAAAAAGTTATGACACATATTTAAGAAACTAGCTTTATTAATACATGATGTTCTAATTTCTTTTTCTTCTTGCGACATAGAAGATTCATCTTGTTGCACATTATCCACAAAAATTGCATCTATAACAGTACAAAAAGCAAACAACAATACAAGGAATATAATAATATATGGTAAAAATGGTTTAATTACGGAAAAAGCTGCTTTTTTTAATTTACTTTTTGCTTTTCTTTTTAGCAGTTCTTTTGCTTTACTCTTTAGGCTCATTTTGATCACCTAATTTCCTAATATTATTTTCATTAGTGAGTTTTTGCATATATTCTATATTTTGATAATTATATTTTTTATTTGTTTGCTTACTGTTACCTTTATAACTACTAAAATCACCTTCGGCCATTTTAGCACCAACACTTAAATATGCTTTTGTTGCATTAAATCCTGTTTTTGCAACTTTTCCAACTACTGATTTTGGAGTATTTACAGTTCCATTTGAAATATTTTCTGTATTTTTTCCATTTGATGTAGGAATTGAAATATTATTACTTACATTATTAGTATTTGTGCCTGTATTTTCTTTTGGTAAAACTGTTCTAATAGGATTTATATTTCCATTGTAATCTTTTTCAGGACTTAAATTCATTGATGGATTAACAATTGATTTTGCTCTATTAACAAAACCTTTTAGTCCACTATTATTTTCATTACCACGATTATTGTTTGATGATGGAGTATTAAATTGTTCTTTTATAGCACCTAAACCAAATCCAAGCATTGCACCCATGCCAACTACACGATTTGTCATTTGTTCATTATCTACACCTGCAATTCTGCTAGTTAGGTTTTGGAAACAATTTTGCAGAGCATCTGCTAAAGGCAAAATCATCATAGCCCATATTAAAGAAACAGCCCAACCACCACCAGAAGGTAAAAATGCAAGATATATAAGGAATAAGAAGCAGTATATAAATTGCATAAATATATTCATTATAATTTGACCTGCCCAAATTGATGCAGCAGTTACATTTTTATTTATTATCCATAATCCTGCTGCGACAGGAGTAAAAATAGTAAATATTATAATTGTAAATTGCCTAACAATAAATTTTATATTTAGTTTTACAAATAAATATATAAACATTGCAATTACAAGAGCTGTTGCGATTGCATTTCCTGTTGAAATGGATGTAAGCATACTTTCTCCTAACTTATCACCCAAACTTGCATTATTTGAAGCATTTAATAATAGATACACCATACTATTATTCAAAAACAACATAAATCGTATAAATATAGGGGCAAGAGCTATTGCTACGCCACCGAAACAAAGTCTCATTAAACTTTCTTTTGCTTCATTTTTTCTGGCAGTATTCATACCAGCTACTATAATTTTATAGCCAAGAATAAATACTGCAATTAAAATTAAACTTCCGGAAATAGTTGAAAATATCCCATACCATTTCATTGTTTTATTCCACAAATCTGAAGTAAATGGGGATAAGCTATCATTTAATTTATTGCCATTAAATATTAAATCATCATAATCTTTAAATCCCACATTTGAGTCTTCACCGAGTGGTAAAGTCAAATACTGTTTGTGCTAATCCACCAATACATTCAGCAATGATTTTTTCAAACAATGATCCATCTTCCTTTTTTACTTGTTTTTTTAAATCGATTTCATTATTTTTGTTAGCAGCAAAACAAATAGGGGATACTAACATAAAAATCATAATTACAATAAATATACTTTTAATTATCTTTTTCATTGCTATTGACCTCCTTTAAGTAAATACAAACTGTTTTTCAAAGTCTGTAATTATAAATTTTATTGCTGTAACACTATTATTTAAGCTGATTACACATTCACCAGGATTAGCTGTTGTTAAAAAGTTTTTTGTTCCTTCAGATAAATTAAAAAAGTCTACAACTTCATCTACTGATCCAGGCGATTGCTTAAACAGGTATCGCGTAGAACATATATTTATAATCGTTTTACCGTTCTTCACAAGATAAAAATTCATCAATAAATTGACTACCGTATGAATAATGGAACATTGTATTTGCGACCGTCTACGAGCTACATTTACTAAAAACTCGGCTGATTCTTGAAATTTTAAGAATAACCAAGCTTCGTCGCAAACAATTATCTTTTGTTTTTCCTTATTCTTTAGTACAAACTTTTGCCAAACCCAAGTCAAAATTACATAAGAAGCGTATAACTTTGTAAAGTCGTCTTTTATATCACTCATATCGAATGTAATAATTTCTGCATCTGAAGTAATTTTACTTTCACAATCAAAAATGCCCAGTGAATTACCTTTTAAAAATGGAACTAAAAGCTCTGAAAGTTCTTCACATTTACCACGATCTTTTAACTTTTTTTGGAAGTCTGAAAGCGTAGGCATTTTCTTGGGTATTCTACCGACAGCATACTTGCCATTATCAAGTTTTCCACCTTTTTTTTCAAAAAGTGAATTTACATCTGATGTAATTCCGTTTTTCTGCATATAACTGATTAACTATTATTTCGATTTCTGTAATTTCTGTTCCATTTAGAGTTCTGCCTTGATAATTTCTACATATTGTACCAAGCAGACCTCTTATTTCTGCAACTTTATCAAGTATATTTAAAAAATGCTTATTACCTTTTGTATCAGGTTCTAACTCGAATGGATTTATTCCAGCGGATTCGCCTTGTCTAATCTTTATTACTTTACCACCGAGCATTTTGGTAAGTTTAGTATATTCGCCTTCAACATCTATGAAAAATGCACCACAACCTGTTGTTGCTATATTTCTTGCTGTTAAAGTTTTTAATGCTACACTTTTACCACCGACCGCTTGTACCGACAGATAAATACATGAGGGTTTGGTAACGAAGGAGGGCCGAATGAATGTATCTACATATATAGGAGCATTAGTGAACATATTTCTTCCTATGAAAACACCGCTATCATGTGATAGATTAGGATTCGATATAGGAATTAGTGTTGCAATACCACCGAGCTACCATATTTCTTTCATAATTTGCTATTGGTAATTCTCCGAATTGGAAGCATCGTTTTTAATCCTTCCAGTTGCCTAAATGTTAGAGTTCGTATCATAGCTGTTTTCTTATTTAATTCACTTTCTAATATTTTTGTTTTTTCATTTAGTTCGTATAAGCTTTCTGCATTTAAAGTAATAAAAATAGTAGCAAAAAATAATTTATCCTGATTTGTTTGGATAAGCATTCTTAAATCTTCAAGATCATTAATCTGTTTTTCTAATACGGGAAGATGCAAGATATTGCCCTGCTTTGAGTATGTTGCATACTCTGATTGGCTTTGTACTAATTTTTTAGTTAATTGATTGATAACAGTACCATTTGAAGATGGCTCTATTTTTACAGAAATATTTATATTTCCAATACTAAATAAGTCGTCTAACCAAGATATCCATGTTTGTTCCGGATAAATTGTCATTGCAAATATACGAGAATATTTATTATATCCTAATGTTAAATAGTCTTTTCTCTCTTGCAGTTCTTCTGGCAGTAGCAAGTCTGCCATTGTTGGAATGTTATTAAATATATCAATTTCTTTTTTCTTTTCTTTTTTGTTTTTTACCAACATATAAATTTTTACCTCCTTCCTTTAAGGAACTAATATTTAGAGCAGCATTTTTATTTAGTTCTCTATATATTAAGTTGTAAAGATTATCTTCGGAAAGTGTCTCACAAACAATTTTTGCACGAAGTAAGTTCCCCTTAAAAGAGTTCGATTTTCTCTCTAATTCTTGAACTGCATTTTCATATAATCCATCATAAGAAATAATTGCATAATTCTTTGCTACTGAAATTGTACGATTTTCCATTAAATTCTCTAAATACTCAATTAAATAACTCTTATAATCTTGTATTTTTGAATTATTAGTTTTGTTTTGTTTAATTAATGTTATTATTTTACTTGTATCTATAAATTCTGTTGTAGAGAAGAATTGTACAGGATAATCTATTGCTAAAGCTGTTTGTATTAAGATGCTCTCTATTGAATCTTGTTCTTGAGTAGAAAGCATATTGTAGTCAATATTTCCAAGTCGTATAACATAAGAATATCTATTCCCAAGACAAATCATATTATCTTTTATTTTAAATTCGAGTATATCTTCTAACTGTTTTTTAGTTTTCTTTTTACCTTTGGGTTGATTTTCAATAGGAGAACTTTGTTTTATTTTCGAATTTATATTTTTCTTTTTATAATTCAAATAAATTACTGTTCCAATTATAAAGGCAATAGTAAGCACTAAAAATACTATCATTAAAACCATGTGCCACACCTCCTGTAAACAAAGTCCTTTTTGCGAAATAGGTATTTAATCGCATAAAAAAAGAACTTATCAAAGTTCTGCTCACCAATTTTTAAAAAGCTACATAGTAAAAAGAAAGTAGATATTGCAATTACAATAACTATTGTTAATATTTTGGGTATAGGGGACGCAAACAATGTTAAACTTGATGCTGCAAGCATTAAGTATGTTACTTGTCTTAAGCTTAAATAACCACCAAAGATTTTTTCTTCCCTTTTCATATCAAAGGGAACTTTAAATACTCTCATATTGTCGCCTCCTAACCACCAATTAAATTACCTGTGTTGTTTGTAGAAACATTTACAATAATTCCAGCAATAATTAAACTAGCTCCAAGTATTACACCACCACCACATATCCAGGCAAGTGCACCTATTGATTCAGACCTTTTTTGTGGGTTATTAGAATTTGCTATCATTTTAAGTGCTGCAACAACAACACTTGCGAATATTAGAACTCCGCCAAGTGGCATAGCAATACTTGTTATTACTCGCTTAATACTGTCTGTTGCTGTTTCGACTTCAGCTGTACCAATGGTTTCGGCAAAAACTTGACTTGTTTGCATTGCAAATAACATAGCAGTTGTTCCTGCCATAGATAATTTTGAAATTATCTGTTTTCTTTTTTTAGATAAACTCATAATCTATCAACTCCTTTTACGATTAATTTTGAAAGGCTTTTCGTAAAAGGTTGCACTATTTTATTATGTCATATTTTTAAAATGTACAAAAATATAGGGCAGTGATAAAAAAAATACACTACCTAATATCAAACTGGGTACTGCAATTAAAAATTTGGATTTTATCTTTTGTGATTTTATCAAACACCCTATTGCAAGCATTATTAAGGAAAATATAAGTAATATCGTAAGAATTATTACTATAACCTTAAAACTTACAAAAAAGATGGAAGATACAACATTTTCAAAGTTATCTATATAATCCATAATCATATAATCAACTCCTTTATATACTATTGTTAGTATATTTATTGATAATAGCTCGTTTGTAATAATTGAGCAAATCACTAGGTGAATGTTCTTGAGCTAAAACATATAGATTTATTAAAGGTTCTCTTTTGACTTGTGATAACAAATTATTAAAATTGCTGTTATATATTTCATAGAGAATGTATATAATTTCCTTTAGCATTTGAACTTTATCTTTTTGCATAATGTTCAAAATTTCTTCTGTATATATAAATTCCAAACGCTCTAAAATATCATAAAATTTTTTAGGTATTTTGTTGCTATTGTTTATTATAAAATTAAATAAGTCATCTATGTTAGAATTTATATTATTATCCTGTACATTTTTGTATATAGGGTATGTACTTTTAAATATATAGGGGTATGTATTTTTTTGTACATAGGGGGTGTCATTTATATAAATTCTTCTTTCTTTAATTTCTTTGCTTGTATCTCTGATTAACTCTATATATACATATTTTAACTTTTCTAAATGAGAAATCCATTGTGATACAGTGTGAATTGTTACACCATATAAATTTGCGAAATACTTATTACTAGCAAAACAATATCCCATTCTATTGGTTAAAGAAGTAATCTCACTATATATCAACTTTTCTGCTGGTTTTAATCTATTGTCATATCTAACCGTAGCCGGTATGATTGAATAATAACTAATTTGATTTTCTTCATTCACTTTTTACCTCCTTGCTAATATATTTATCTGATTGTTTTCCAACAACAATACAAGCGTAAAAAAGGAGACTAATATTAGCCCCTAAAAATAATCCTAATAAAAAATTTAACATTTCTATCAACTCCATTATAAAAAACATATGTTTAATTTTAAAAAAAGTTATTAAAAATTCTGTAAGTATGTAATTAGTAGGCATTCAGACATTTTTTATATCTAAAAAAATTTTACTATTTCTGTATAAAAGTGTGATTTTTAATAAAATATCTAAAAAATATCTAAAAAACTAGTAAAAATATTACTATTTCAATTTATAGTGCCACTAAAGCTAAAGACATTTCAAACGCATTGACAGCAACTGTTTTGTGGTGTATAATTAACACAAAATAACGGTGTGATGAATTAGGAGGAAAAGCATTTCATTGACTCCTAAGCGACCGATGGGGGTTCGAGTCCCTCTAGGCACACCACTTTCAAGAAACAATATAAAAAGTTAGGCGTAAGAGCAAGTAAAAAAATAAATCTTTTATTTAAAGAATTTATCAATTTTTTTACTTGCTTTTTTGTCATTCTTTTCTAAGGCATGATGTATTACTTAAAATACATAAAACAATAATGTACATAAATACAACAGGTATCTAATCTATTAGTTGTGTTACAGCATTATATTTTATAAAATAAAATATGCACGTTTTCAATTATTTGTAATTTAAATCTAAATATGTTATAATAAAGACATAAATAGTTGAAATACATTGTTTTGCATACATGAATTTTTTAGGTAGCATTTACAATGTACATGGCATTCACTAAATTTTTTATAGACAACAAGGAGAAGGACGATTATGAATGAAAAAAATATAGTGAGAAAAAATAATGATATTTGTAACAGACTGTTTCCAATTGCTTTTGCTATTTTGCTTTTAGTAGCATTGGTAGTAGGTGTGATTGAGAAAAACAACCCAAACGAATATACTTATGTAAAGAAGTATGAATCACTTGATAAATATTCGGTAGTACTTATCGATAAGGAGATAGGAAATAGTCAAGAGGTAAATTTATATTCGTATGGAATAGCAGAAGACTGTAATAGGATAAGTGTAGATACTCCAGAAAAGTTAAGGAAATACTATGAAAATTATTGCAACAATCCATCAGTGGAAAAAGTATACGTTATTGTGTCAAGTACTAATAAAAAATTAGCAAAAGAAATGGAAATGCAAAATTATAAAAAATAAGATAATATCCATATAAGAGCCATGCTTATATGGATAAAATTTTGTGTTTTTCTATAATTGACAAAAGATAGCTAGATTGTTATAATTTTAAATACATAAAAAAAAGAGATATAGGAAAAAAGATATGAATGAAGAATTTATGAGAGAAGCAATAAAAGAAGCAAAAAAAGCATATAAAAAGTTAGAAGTTCCAGTAGGAGCAGTAATTGTTAAAAATGGGGAGATTATAGCAAGAGCACATAATCTAAAGGAAACTAAACTAGACACAACAAAACATGCTGAAATTTTAGCTATTCAAAGAGCAAGCAAAAAATTACAAAGTTGGAGACTTATAGATTGTGAGATGTATGTAACTTTAGAACCATGTTCAATGTGTGCAGGAGCTCTAATAAATAGTAGAATGAAGAAAGTTTATATAGGGGCATTAGATAAAAAAACAGGTGCAGCAGGTTCTGTGTTAAACTTATTTGAAGATTATACTTTTAATCATAAAGTTGAAATAGAAAAAGGCATTATGAGTGATGAATGTGAAAAGCTATTAAAAGATTTTTTTAAACATTTAAGAGAAATAAAAAAATAAAATTTATTGCTTTTTTGGGGGAAATATGAAAGAAAAAATAAGATATTTAAAAGATAAAAAAATATTTCACATATGTATGATAATTATAATAATAACAGTTATTTTATTTGTTTTAGCAATGATTGTTGTAAAATATAGTGTTGAGGGTGAAAAAAACATGCCTTTTAACTTATCAAAAGTGACAATAATTAGTTCAGTAGAAGGAATAGATAAGGATTCAGGTGAAAATAAATGGGCTTTTGATGTAAATCAAAATAATGATATTTATTTATATATAGAAAAGAATAAAAACTATAATGCACAAGCACTTATAAAAAATATAATAATTGACAACATATCAGTTCAAAAAGAAAATCAAAAAGGTACAATAAATTTTTATAAACCAAACGGTTCTATTCAAGGAGGATTATTCTATAATATCCCTGAAAACTTAGCACAAACTATAGAATATGTGGGAGCAATGGAATCAAATTTTGGAAATTTAGAGGTTGCTAATCAAGGGGGAATAATTGCTTTTAGATATAGCAATGATAAAATAGGAGAATATATTTCAAATGATGAGGAAATAAATCATAGTCAATTACTAAAAAAAGCTAATATAGATATAGAAGATTTAAAAGCAAAAATTTCATTTGACTTAATAATAAAAACTGAAGAACAAAAAGAATATAAAGCAACTTTAAACTTTGATATGCCAATAGATGAAATATTAGACAAAGGAACAACTTCAAAAGAAATAACTGATTTAGAAGATATAGTATTTAAAAGAATAAAAAATTAAAAATTATACTTGATAAAATATACAATCCATTATATAATACAAAAGGTATATATTTTTAGAAGTATATTTCTATGGAGAGTATACCAATAAAGACCTATGAATCTTGTCAGGTCCGGAAGGAAGCAGCAATAAATAGTTTATCTTTATGTGGGATGCTTTCCATAGAGAAATATTTCTAAGGTATCTACTTTTTTTTTGATAATATAAAGGATGTGAAAAAATATGGGGTACACAGCTCTTTATAGAAAATTTAGACCACTTACATTTTCAGAAATAGTCGGCCAAGAACATATAACTAAAACTTTAAAAAATCAAATTATTGCAGGAAGAGTAGGGCATGCATATTTATTTAATGGTGGAAGAGGAACTGGAAAAACATCGGCAGCAAAAATATTAGCAAGAGCAATTAACTGTTTAAATCCAAAAGATGGAGAACCTTGCAATGAATGTGAAATCTGTAAAGGAGCAATAAATGGATCACTAACAGATATTGTTGAGATGGATGCAGCATCAAATAATAGTGTAGAAGATATAAGAAGTATACGAGAAGAGGTAAATTTTTTACCAACAAAAGCTAAATACAGAGTCTATATTATAGATGAGGTGCATATGTTATCAACAGGAGCTTTTAATGCTTTGTTAAAAACATTAGAAGAACCACCAGAACATGTTAAATTTATATTAGCAACGACAGAGCCACAAAAATTACCTGCAACAATTCTTTCTAGATGTCAAAGGTTTGACTTTAAAAGAATTTCAAATGAAAATATAATAAAAAGGCTAAATATAGTATGTGAACAGAGCAATATAGAAATAACCAAAGAGGCTTTAAATATAATAGCTGTTCTTTCTGAAGGAGCAATGAGAGATGCTTTATCTATTTTAGAAAGATGCATACAAGATGGGGAAAATAAAATTGACGAAGATAAAATAAAAGACTTGATAGGGATTCCTAAAATAACATATGTAAGTAACATAATAGATGCTATTCTTAAATATGATGTAGATAAGGCTCTAGAAAATATAGATGTTGTATTAGAAGAAGGAAAAGATATAACAAATTTAATTTGGGAAATGATTAAATATAGTAAAGATATTTTAGTATATAAATCTTCAAAGAAGTTAGAACTATATAATCAAAATGAATTAGATAAAATAAAAACTATTTCAGAAGGAGTTTCCAAAGAAAAATTAACTTATTTAATTTATGAATTATCAGAATTAGAGAATAATATAAAATGGTCTACACAAAAAACAATCATGTTTCAAGCAGGAATTATAAAGTTGTGTAGTAAACAATTAGACGATAACTTGAATTTAGAAGAAAGAGTAAACAATATAGAAAAATATTTAAAGTCTGGCAAGCATATAGTAAATCAAAATGTTATAACACAACAAGTAGTAGAACCAAATATTACAAGAATTACTGAAAATGTAAATATGGAAAAAAAGGCTAAAGTAGATGTAGGGGCAAAGGCAAGGACTGTAAATAGCTCAACTAAGAAATTTTCAAGTAATTCTGAAGAATATTGGCCACAGATTATGAGTGACTTAAAACAAAGTGGGAAAATTGTATTATATACAAACTTAATGGGAACTAGGGCAAAACAAATAAATGATATGACAGTTGGAATAGAATTCCCACATGGTATGACAGCTTTTGGAAAGGCAGTATTAGAAAAACAAGAAAACATTAGGGATATATCAAATTTAGTTTCTATAGCATGTGGAAAAGAAATGCAAATTAAGTATATTACGCAAAATAAAGATATTCATCAAATGACAAATGAAGAGAATTTGCAAAATATTGCAAAGGATTCTGATATACCATTTAATATAATTGATTAAAACTAAAATAAATAATTAAGGAGGAAATAAAAATGGCAAAAAGAGGTGGATTTCCAGGAGGAATGGGAGGATTCGGAGGAATGAATCTAAACAATTTAATGAAAGAAGCAAAAAAAATGCAAGCTGATATGGAAAAATCACAAGCAGAATTAGCTACAAAGGAATTTGAGGCATCAGCAGGTGGAGGAGCAATTAATGTTAAAGTTTCAGGGGATAAAGCTATCAAGGAAATAAAAATAAAACCAGAAGTAGTGGATCCAGAAGATGTAGAAATGTTAGAGGACTTAATTTTAACTTGTGTAAATGAAGCATTAAGAAAAGTAGATTCAGCACAGGCTTCAGAATTAGGAAAATTTAATATTCCAGGATTAATGTAAATAAACAGGAAGGAAGAAAGGTAATGTCACTTTATTCACCATCAATTGAAAAGTTAATTGAAAGTTTTGAAAAGTTACCAAGTATAGGGCATAAAACAGCAGCAAGGTTAGCTTTTTATATGTTAAATTGTTCTGAAGAAGAAACAAATGAGTTCGTATCTTCTATTATAAATGCAAAAAAGAATTTGAGATATTGTAGTAAATGTTATAATATATCAGATACTGATCCTTGTTCTATTTGTGGAAATCCTAAAAGAGACCAATCTGTTATTTGTGTAGTAGAAGATGTAAGAGATATTGTTGCGATGGAGAAAACACATGAATTCAAAGGTGTTTATCATGTGTTACATGGATCAATTTCACCAATGAATGGGATTGGACCAGATGATATAAAGATAAAAGAATTATTATCTAGGTTAATGGAAGGTGAAGTAAAAGAAGTTATTTTAGCAACAAATCCACGAGTAGAAGGGGAAGCCACTGCAATGTATTTATCAAAATTGATTAAGCCTCTAGGGGTAAAGGTAACTAGAATTGCTCATGGGATACCAGTAGGTGGAGATTTAGAATATACTGATGAGATTACTTTAACTAAGGCTTTAGAGGGAAGAAGAGAAATATAGCCTATTATACACGTTTTTTATAAGACGTGTATTTTTTGTGCTACTAAGTAAAAAGTCTATTTTTGATTATGTAATATAAATATAATATAAATGTAACAAAGTAGAGCAAATAGTATATCCGTAAATAGTTTTAGGACTTGTATTAAATATAAAACTTATTACCTATTGAAAAATTAAAAATTCATTTATATAATCCTGTAAAATAATAGTAAAGGTAAAAAAGAGGGGTTAAGTATGAATTATTTAAGAGAAAACAAAAGAGGTTTTTTATTTAATGTATTTTTCATAGGTTTATTCATTTTAGTTTTTAATATTTTTGTTTTTAAAAACGAATCTAATGCTATGTCAACAACTATGGATATATCTAATTTAAGTGAAATGCAAATTCAAAAGTTGAGTCTAACAGCTACAAATAATGCACAAAGTAATGTAGCATTTTATCAAACTGGCATGATTGTTCCTTGGGTAGAACCAAATGTTAAAGGATGTAGAAAAAATTGCTATGGAGCAGGCAGTAAAGTGTATATAGATGTATATTTTACAAAGAAAATAAAAAGTGAAAAAGATGCACTAATGATAATTAAATTTCAAGATAAAGAAACGACAAAAGAAACGACATATGAATTAAACCCAAATATTGTAAATAACATGTTACGTTTTGAGCACGAAATAAAATCAACTGACAGTGGAAAACTTCAGATTTTAAATTTAAAAGGACGAGTTACAGATGAAGATGGTAATGAAATACATATGGGGTTACCAAATGGAGAACAAACTATATCATACAAAATAACAGCTAAAACTACAGCTAAAAATTTATGTCTTGTTCCTAATGTTAGTGATATACAAGACAGCAGTGCTACCGTGGAGTTTGCTTTTAAAAATAGAGAAAAAGAAACAGAAGATTTAAAAATTAATCAAGATATATTCTGGTATGATGGAAAAGGAATACAAGAAATTACTAAAGATAATTTAAATGATATTATTAAAGTTAAATTCAAGAATGATGGATATGATCATGCTAATAAAGCCAGAGGAGAGTTTAAAGCTAAAGTAACAAATAACAGTCCAAACGCAAATTTTACCTATAAATTAGGAGAAGGTGAGCATGGTAAGATGCTAGTTGTTCTGATAAAAGAAGAAGACCGTTATTTGTGTGATAAAGCAGGAAATAGTGTAGACGCTATATTTAAGTTAGGTGGCAATGAAGAGATTGCCGTATACGAAACGAGCTTTAAAATAGATAAAATTTATTTTGACGCTAAGGATGGAAAAAATCCAAATCCATATGTTGAGGATAAAAATATAAAGGTTAGTGGAAAAAATTATGTAAAAAAAGGTGAACAAATTGAAATTACAGTTCCATTTAATGAAGTCCTATATCAAATAAAAGATAATAAATTAAGTAACGAAACGGATTTAACGTCTTTATCACCAAAAAAGATAAAAATAGTAGTTGGAGAAGGAGAAGAAAAAAAAATAGGCACGGGAAAGATAACAATAAAAAAGAGTGATGACAATAAACAACTTATTATAAACTATAGAATAGGAGCTAGTGATAATGGTGAAGTAAGCTTAATTATAGACGAAGGAGCAGTATATAATGAAACATGGTATAAAAATGCTAAAAAAACAATCAAAACAGAGTGTATAGCAGATACTACACTACCAACAATTGAGTGGAATGAAGATAGTAATAGAAGAATTCCAGAATACGTTAACCAAAACATAGCATATGAATTTACATGCCGTGATGAAAATGAAATAAATATAATTAAAAATTCAACAATCGATGTTGACCTTCTAGACACAAGTGAACGCACACCAAAAACAAAGAAATGTAAGTGTGAACTAGAAAGGCAAGGAAATAAAAAGTATCTATTAAGGATAATTATTGAAATAGAAGAAGGAGAAAATGGAAAAGTATATATTGATCCTGGAAAGTTAACACCTTTGATATATGATAAGGCTGGCAATACTGGAAGAATAGCAAATGACAGAACAGAAGAGAAAATAAAGGGCATAGCAACAAAAATAGATACTGAAAAACCAACAATATCAATTACTACAAACCCGAAAGGAGAGGAAACTAATAAAAATGTAATTGAATATACAATAACTTGCAATGATAACTATGGGCTAATGGAAAAAACAGAAAAAACAGAAAAAGCAGAATTAACAGAAAACGAAATAACAGTTGGTAATGGAGAGATTATAAGTACTGAAAAAGGTGAGAATGGTATTAAAACAGTAAGAGTATTAGCAGCAGCAGATGGAGTACAAAGATTATATATTCATGGAAAAGCTTTAGAAGATAAAGCAGGAAATGAAAGTGAGAATATTACAAAAACAATAAGAATAAATACAGCAATGCCAAAAATATCTTTTGAAACAAATGGTGGACAATACGTAATGCCACGTACAGGAAATACAATAGGAACTGCAAAGATAGGAACAAAAGTAACAATATCTGAAAACTTAGAAAGTTTAGAATATGCATGGACAACATCTAAGGATAAACCAAGTAATTATAAGAAGTTAGATAATAATTCTGGAGCATACTTAATAGAAAAAACAGACATTAATAAAGCAGGAACATATTATTTACATATAAAAGCAACAAGCAAATCAGGAATGGATAAATGTGGAACATCACAACCATTTGTAGTTAACAATAGCCAAATAGGGTTTACTAATAATATAGCAAACAATGGTCAAGTTATTGTAAATTATGGAGCATATTTAACAGAAAACAGATATGCAGGCTTTAACAATTCTAGGGAACCAAATTTGGATAAAATAACTGTAACAGAAAATGGAATAGTGCATGCAGAGGCCACAGATAAAGCAGGAAATAAAGTTGTTAATGAAATACAAATTAATAATATTGTTAAAAAAGTAGTAAATATCAACTTTGAAACAAATGGTGGACAATATGTAATGCCACGTACAGGAGATAAAGCTGGAAATGCAAAGATAGGAACAAAAGTAACAGCATCTGAAAACTTAAAAAGTTTAGAATATGCATGGACAACATCTAAGGATAAACCAAGTAATTATAAGAAGTTAGATAATAATTCTGGAGCATACTTAATAGAAAAAACAGACATTAATAAAGCAGGAACATATTATTTACATATAAAAGCAACAAGTACATCAGGAAATATAGGAGAAGCAACGTCAAATGCATTTTATATTAAAGATAGCCAAATAACACTTAGACCTAGCAAAACAGAAAAAACTAAAGATAATATAGAAGTTAAAATAGAATATGGAGAGTGTTTAACGGAAAATAGATATGCAGGATTTAATAATTCTAGAGAACCAAATTTAGAAAAAGTAACTGTGACAGAAAATGGAATAGTACATGCAGAAGCTACAGATAAAGCAGGAAATAAAGTTATTAATGAAATACAAATTAATAATATTGTTAAAGAGATACCAATTAATTTTGGAACAGAACAAAAAACAGTTTTATCAACTGTTAATAAAGATGCAGTAAATTATGTGATAATAAAAGATGGAACAAATTTAGAAAATTTATTAAATACTGTACAAAATAAAGAAAGTGTTAATATTACTGTAAAAGACAAAGAAGATAAAGACTTACAAAAGACAGATATTATGAAAACTGGACAAAAAATTTATGCTAATGGAGATACAGAAAAACCAGCATATGTAGTAATCGTTAAAGGTGACTTAAATGGTGATGGTAAAGTTGATATATTTGATATGTTTGAAGTAAACAAATATAGAATAAATCAACTAGAGCCAGGAATAGAACAATTAATAGCAGGAGATTTAACAGGAGACTCTAAATTAGATATATATGATATATTTGAAATTAATAAAGTAAGAATAGCTAATGTTATATAAATAAAAAAGGATAGTATAATTGTACTATCCTTTATATTAGTCAAAATAGATAATTATAATTGGTTTTAAGTGGTCTAAAAAATCAAATAAAAAATGTCATAATTTGTTGACTTTTTAGTTATATATATATATAATTAAAATGCTAAAAAAATATTAAATAAAATACTAAAAAGAGTATAAAATCTAAAGAAAAGGGGATATTTCAATGAAAAAAGGTATAGTTATATCATTGGTGATGACAATTATATTTATTATTAGTAGTATAGGAGTTGTAAATGCAGCTACAGGAAGTGTAAGTATAAGTGCAACTAGTAATGAAATAGAAAAAGGAAAGAACGTAGAAATTATAATTTCAGCAGAAAGTGTTGATAAAGTAAATGGAATAACAGCAACTCTAGGATATGATGACCAAGTATTAGAATATGTATCTGGTGAAGTTACAAGTGAAAATTGGAGTAAAATAAGTAATGGAAAAAACGAGATAGCAGTAATTACTAATAACGGAGGAATTGCGCAAGATAATATATATAAATTAACATTTAAAGTCAAAGAAAATACAACAGCTTCTTCAGCAACAGTAAAATTATCTGGAGTAACGTTATCTACATCTGTATCTGGATCAGATGGCAATGTAAATATTGGAGATAGAAGTGTAACAATCAATATAAAAGGTAATAATTCTGGAAATAGTAATAGTGGTGTTGTGGATTCTGGTAATCAAACAGGAAGTACAAGCATAAATAATAGTCAAAATAGTAGTAACAATCAAGGTAACAAAAGTGATGCATCTACAAAATTAACAAAATCAGGTACATCAACATCTAAAACAAGTACTGTAGCAAGTAAAACTAAGTTACCAAAAACAGGAACAAATTACATATTAGTAGCTATTATGGCAATAGGTGGAGTATTAGCTGTTACATTTTATAAGTTATATATAAAATACAAAGATGTAAAATAATATAAATAGTATTAAATAAAAACTATATTCTTATCGTAATTAGTTACTTAAGAATATAGTTTTTTATATTTATAATTATTAGGTTTTTGCAAGTAAAGCATCACAAATTTCTTCTGTAGAGTGAGGTTTAGCTAATATAAATGTGTTTTTCTTCATAGCTGCTAACTTATCTGAATCTGATAATAAATCTTCAATTATAGCCTTACTATTATCTGATTTTTTTAGCCAAACAGCAATACCTTTGCTCTCTAAAAACTCAGCATTTTCTTCTTCTTGACCAGGTATAGGATTAATAATAACCATGGGTAAGTGAGAAGCTAAACTTTCAGAAGTAGTAAGTCCTCCCGGTTTTGTAACGACTAAGTCGGAAACACTCATTAATTCAGGTACTTCATTAGTAAATTCTAATATTTTAACAAAATTAGAATTATGGGTGTTATTCACAATATCCTCAAAACTTTCTTTCATTTTTGGGTTTTTTCCAGCAATTGCAATAATTTGTATATTAGAATTTGCTGTAACAAAATCTTCAAAAATTTGAGCTGTTTTAGTTCTACCTAATCCGAATTCACCACCACCAAAAAATAGAACAGTTTTCTTTTTATTAGATAAACCATATTTTTCAAGTATTTGAGTCTTATCATAATCTTTTAAGAATCTATTTGAGATTGGAATACCACTTACATATATTTCATTTTCGGGAATATTTTTTTCTATTAAATATTGTTTCATTTTATCATTAGCAACAAAAAAATAATCGGTAAAATCATGACCAACTAACCATTGATCATGTGGAGCAAAGTCTGTCATAATAGTAGCAATTTTTGCTGTTATTTTCCCTTTCCTTTTCAAATAGCTACACATTTGACTTCCAAATGGATGGGTAGAAATAATCAAATCAGGTTGTTTTTCTCTCAAAAGTTTAAGTAATTTAACTGCTAAAATTTGATTAGACCTTGAAGAAATATGGGCTAAAGGACCTTTTTGAGAATCAGAATAAATTTTTCCCCAGGCCCAAGGTGCTTTTTTTGCCATTTCACGATATGCAGCAGTAGTAACCTTTTCAATAGCTTTATTTACATATTTCATGCAATCGATTAACTCTACATCATTATTTTTATATTTTATATTAATACAATCTTTGATAGATTTAGCAGCATTTAAATGTCCTCCACCATAAGAAGCGTAAAAAATTAAAATCTTCATAAAATCCTCCTTAATATGCTGTTTGTAAAATATTTAATCAAAAGCATTTTACCATATAAAATAAAAAAATTCAAAAAATGGAATATTTTTTTCAAAAAAATACAAACTAAGGACATAAAAGAAAAAAGAAGGGTGATTTTTTGAAAAATATATTAAAAATAATATTTTTATGTTTGATTTTAATAATAGTATCAATTAGTATAATCTTACTAAATAATATACAAAATCCAAATACAAGCTATGCAGCAACTTCAAATACTTCTGATATTCAATTAATGGCAAGAGCAATAAATGGTGAAGCAAGAGGAGAACCATATGAAGGACAAGTAGCAGTAGGAGCAGTTATATTAAATAGAGTAAAACATTCTCAATTTCCAAATACAGTTTCAGGAGTTATATATCAATCTGGAGCATTTACAGCTGTATCAGATGGGCAAATAAACAGTGCAATACCGGAAGACTCAACTGTATATAAAGCAGCACAAGATGCAAAAAACGGATGGGATCCAACAAGTGGGTGTATATACTATTTCAATCCGTCAACAGCAACAAACAAATGGATATGGTCGAGACCACTAGTAAAAACGATAGGAAAACATAGATTTTGCAAATAAGAGGGACAGGACAAAAATGTTTCATTAGTTTTGTCATGTTTTATCGAATTTTATTATTAAATTAATATTCGACATGGTTCTACATTTGTATGAAACATTTTTGTCCTGTCCCCCTAAATAGTTCAAAAAAGGAGAGTTTTAAGTTATGAATAAATTGGTAGATTGGAAAAATAGATTAAAAAAGGGTCATATGCTAAGTGTAATATGTGTACTCTTAATAATAGTAGCAGTTTTAGGGGTTGTACTTTATAAAAAACAAGCACAATATAGACAAGCATCTGAAAATAGCTACAATATGGCATTTTATGAATTGGTGGATTATGTGCAAAATGTGGAATCATATCTTGCAAAATCCGTAATTTCATCGACTCCAGAACAAGGAGCAGAGACATTAACTCACTTGTGGAGAGAAGCAAATTTAGCACAAAGTTATTTAAGTAGATTACCAATAGAAAGCCAGGAGTTAGAAAATACAGAGAAATTTTTAAACCAAGTAAGTGATTATAGTTATACACTATCTAGGAAGAACATATATGATGAGAAATTATCAGAAGATGATTTGAAAAATTTGAAAGATTTGCATGGCTATAGTGTAGAATTAGAAAACACGTTAAATCAGTTATCAGAAGATTTAAATAGTGGTAGATTTAAATGGGGAGAATTAACTAAAAAAGGAAGTATTGCATTTGCACAACAAGTAGATAATATTTCTAAAGAGAGTTTTAGTAATTTAGAAGAAAATTTTCATGAATATTCAGGTTTAATATACGACGGAGCTTTTTCTGAACACTTAACAGGACAAGAAAAGAAAGGTTTGACAGGAGAAGATATTGAAGAAGAACAAGCAAAGAAAAAAGCAGAAGAGTTTATTGGAAAAGATGAGGTGAAAGAAATAACTAACTTAGGATATTCGGAAAATGCATCAGTTCCATCATATGATTTTTCAATTACTAATAAAAAAGGTGAGACAATAAATATATCAATTTCAAAAAAAGGTGGACATATTGTTTATATGAATTCTAATAGAGAAGTAAATACTGAAACAATATCACAAGAAGAAGCAAATAAAAAAGGAAAAGAATTTTTAAACAACAAAGGGTTTAAAAATATGAAGGAAACTTACTATTTAAAACAAGAAGGAATTGTTACAATTAATTATGCTTATATGCAAGATAATGTTGTAATATATCCTGATTTGATAAAAGTAAAAGTTGCTTTAGACAATGGAGATGTTTTAGGAATGGAAACATCTGGATATTTAAACAATCATACTACTAGAGATATAAGCAAAATTAAAATAAGTCAGCAAGAAGCTAAGAAGAAATTAAATAAAGATTTGGAAATTGAAAGTGAAGGATTAGCAATAATACCAACAGAATGGAAAACAGAAATACTTTGCTATGAGTTTAAAGGAAAAGTAGATGGTAGAGAATTTTTAGTTTATATTAACAGCGAAAATGGAAAAGAAGAAGATATTTTAATAATAAAAAATACACCAAATGGTACGTTGACAATGTAATTAATTGTATATAGAGGATATTTATTAAGAAATAAAGGTACAAAAATAAAAACCAAAAAATCAAGTTTTAAGCAAATTAGATTTTTTGGTTTTTTATTTTTAATTGAATTAGTGTCTTTTATAAGTATCTTTTGATAATAGTTGTGAACCAATAACTTTACCATCACGTTTTAATATTTTATATGCTTCTGAATAAATTGCAGTTGAAGATTTACCTGTTACATAAGAAGAGATTTCAACTTGACAATCATCATCTTGTTTTAATCCGAAGATTTTAAAATTTGCAACTCCATTTGAAACAGAACATACTAATTTTATAGGGTAATTTCTATTATTTTTAAATTGAAAATCAATTGAACCATATACAACAGTTGCATCTCTACTAGCTGTTACATAAGAAGGAACAAATTGATGATTAGTTCTTTGAGTTACTTCTAAATTGGCATAAACTACGGCATTATATAATGTAGAAGTGATTTGGCATATTCCTCCACCAAGGCCATCTACAACAGAACCACTTACATAAATAGCAGCTTCTTTGTATCCAGCAGCAATTGTTCTTGCACCTACTACTTTATTATATGAAAAAGTTTCACCAGGCATTAAAACAGTACCATTAATTTTATTTGCAGCAAGAACCAAATTTGTGGTTCTATTCTTATTACTTGCAGGATAATTAGTAGAAAATGTTGATAGTAAATCTGGAAAAGCCTCTGTTCCTATCATATTTGTTGTTACTTTTGGGTACAATATTTTTAATGGAATTGTATATTCATCTTTTGTTTTATCATTTAAAATTGCTTTTGCCTCATTTAGTGAAATATTAAAATCTAAGCCATTTTCTGAAGGATATACTGAAAACGGATTTTGTGTATAGTAAGCATCTTTTGGATCTTTACGAATTTCATTATATATTTTTTCAATATCAATAGAATTTGGTTTTTGTGATTTTACAACTAATTCTATAGGATTATTGATGTTAGAAATATCTGAAATAGCAAGTTTAATAGCATCTATACTAGCATCCACATCGACTACATTTCCTTCTTTTCCGAGAAGTGATTATAAGATTATTTCCATCTATATAATAACTACTTTCTTCTACTTTATCAGGTAACTGAGTAGAAATATCTTCTAAATTTTTTGTTAATTGTTCTTTATCAAGTTTTAAAGAAGGTTCTATATTTACATATCCAAACATAGCAGATAATACATATAAATTATTTTGGAAAATATTTCCTTGTCTTCCTATACTATATGCACTATTTGTAGCCTCTTTTATATCAAATGTTGCATTAATTTGGGAAAGTGATATTGTAGTTTCAAAATCGCCATGTTTTACTTTGATTTCTGTAGGTAAGTTTTGATTAATATAATTTTCTACTTGATATTTTGCATCTGACTTGCTTAAGTTTGAAACATCTAATCCTTTTATATGTACTCCTGATACAATATTATGATTCCACATATTATAAATTGTGAAAATAGATAAAGATACTATTATTATAGTTATTGCAATAATAACCAATAAACTGAAAATTGAAAGTACAGTCTTCTTTTCTTGCATTACTGGAGTAAATTCTTTAGAAGGTGCTGTAACTAAATCTTGTTTTTTAGAATTGTTTGTTTCTTCTAAATGTGCTTGTATCAAGGGTTCATTATTTGAATTTTTATTTTTTTCTAAATCTTTTTCTTTAATGTCCATAAAAATCTCCTTTATAAATCGTCATTTTTATTATAGCATACTATGTTGTCAAAAAAAATAAAATTATATAAAAAATTGTCAAAATAAAATTTGAAAAATAGTAAATAATAAAATTATAAAACTTAAAATAAATAAGTTTTATAATTAATTATATGTAATCTTTATTAAAAGATTAACAAGGAGGATGTTATGTCTAGAAATAGTAAATTAATATCTGAAAATCTAAGAGAAGAAATAGCAAAGGAATTAGGAGTATACAATCAAGTAAAACAAGATGGTGGTAGTTGGGCAAATGTATCATCAAAAAATTGTGGGAATATTGTAACTAAAGCAATTGAAATAGCAAATAGAAGTGTAGAAAACAAATAGTAAAAACTCTAGAAGAGAGCGTAATCTAAAAGGATTATGCTCTTTTTAATTTTATTTGAATTTTAAAATAAAAATTAGGAATAAATTACAAAGAATATAAATTACTAAAATAGAATGTACAAATATGTATAATTTTATATTTACAACAATATAAAAAGCTTGAGAATAATAATATAATAATATATAATATAAGACAAATAAAATAAGGTGGGAAAAATAAAAAATGAAAAATACAGAAGAATTTTTAATAGCACCAATATATTATAATGGTAAAGTATATCTAAAATATGCAATTTATGAAAAAAACAAAATAAAAATAAAATTTTTTGAACAAGTAGAAACACAAAAAGTTAAAATAGAAGATAAAGAAATATTAGAATATTTGGAAAAAACATATAATTCCAAAGAAAACAGAATATATTAATAAGGAAGGAAAATATGGAACGTATTGAAAATGAAGAGCTTTTAGAATATGTAAAGCAAGAAACATTTAATAAGCTAAATGATTGTAAATTATTCAAAACTATATTGAAACCAAAACAGATACGAAAAAATCTTGATAAAAACATACTAAAAGTATATACAAATGAAGCAGATAATATAGCCATAGCATATTTTGAAAATAGACGTATTGTTATTTGTAAATCTGGAGAAAATGGAAGAATACTAACAAAAGAGGATATAAAAAAGAAAAAATTAGAAGAAAGTATTGTGCATGAAGGAATACATGCAGTTTTAAACCATAAGGATAATAAGGGTACAGGAATTCTAAGAGAAAACATAGGAAATGGATTTAATGAGGGGTATACAAATTGGGTTTTAGAGAAAATAGGTTTTAAAACAAAAACCTATAACGAATTAACTAATATTGTAAAACAAATAGAAATTGCAATTGGTAAAGAAACATTAATAAAGTTTGGTAAGAAAAAACATAAACAAATAGCAAAAGATATGAATATGACACAAAAAGAATTTATAAAGTTTTTACTACAGATGGATGAAATAAATTCGAGAGTATTAATATTAAGAGAGCTACAGTATATCGACAAATATTATGACATAGTACAAGAGATAGAACAAAAAGGGGAAACAAAAAAATTACAGGCTCAAAAGGAAATAATATATGAATACATAAAAGATACAGAATATTTTTCGTATTTAGAACAAGAATTAATAAAAAAAATATATCAGTACAGTGGAGAAAAAGATTATACTAAATATAAGCAAGATATATTAAGACAAGAATTTATATTTGAAGAAGAAAGAGTCTTACAATATCTTAAATATCAAGTAGAAAATAAAATATATAATCATTTGTTTAAAGACAAATTCAAACAAATACTAGAAAATAGAGATACAACACAAAAGGAATTTGAAGAATGTGAAGAATATTTTAAACTTAGCAGAAAGGTACTAAGTACTGAAGAAAATTGCAGGTATAAATTCCAAGATAAATTGCAAAAACTAGAACAACAAGAAAAATTACTAGAAAATAAAAGATTAGAATTATTACAAAAAAGAGAACAAAAAGATACTAATTCACATTTAAATGATAAGAAACAAGAGTTTTCAAAAAGAATAAAAATAAATTTAGGAAGGAAAATAAAACATGAAACTAAATTTACAAATACAGAAAAAGATCAAAATAATGAAAAAACAATATAAAACTTATAATATAAGCTTTTAAGGAGGAAAAATTAAAATGAGAGATTTATTAGTAAAAGATATTTTAAAAGTAACAAAAGGAGAACTAATAATAGGAAATGAAAATTTAGTGTGTAATTCTTTTTCAAGAGATACTAGAAAAATACAAAGAGGAGATGTGTATATAGGGATAAAAGGAGAAACATTTGATGGAAATGGGTTCTGGAGGCAAGCCTTAGAGAACGGAGCAGACTGTGTAATTATACAAAATATTGATTTTAAGGAAGAGGAAAAAGAAGAGTTTAAAGATAGAACAATTATAAAAGTTGAGGATACTTTAAAAGCATTATACGAAATTGCAGCATATAAAAGAAGTTTATATAATATTCCAGTAATAGCAATTACAGGAAGTGTAGGCAAAACAAGTACAAAAGATATTGTAGCAAATGTAGTTAATAAGAAATATAAAACACTAAAAACAATTGGAAATAGCAATAATAACATTGGGTTACCATTTACAATATTAAGGCTTAAAGATGAAGAAGCAATGGTATTAGAAATGGGAATGAATCATTTTGGAGAAATTGAATTATTAAGTTCTATAGCAAAACCAGACATTTGTATTATAACAAATATTGGAACATCACACATAGGAAATCTTGGTTCAAGAGAAAATATATTAAAAGCAAAGCTGGAAATTTTAAAAGGATGTAAAGATCCAGTAGTAGTAATAAATAATGATAATGACTTATTAAATAAATGGTATGAAGAGAATAAAGAAAGTATAAAAATAATCACATATGGAATAAAAAATAAAAGTGATTTTAATGCGAAAAATATAAAATTGGAAACAAATAGAATCATTTATGATTGCAAAATAGATGGGAAAGACATAAATATAACAGTGCCAGTAGGAGGAGAGCATTTTGTCTTAAATAGCTTATGTGCTACAGCAGTTGGAAAAACTTTAGATATAGAAATACAAGATATAGTAAATGGAATTGAGAGTTTCGAGTTAACAAAAAATAGAATGGACATAACTGAGATAAAATCAGAAATAAAGGTTATAAATGATGCATATAATGCAAGTTTTGAATCAATGAAGGCATCATTAACAGTACTTGCAGGATTCAAAGAAAACAGAAAAATAGCAGTATTAGGAGACATGTTTGAATTAGGAAAATTTTCTAAGCAATTACACGAGAAGGTAGGCATAGAAGTGTACAAAAATAATATTGATATTTTAATTTGTAGTGGAGAAAATTCAAAATATATAGTTAAACAAGCAGAAAAAGAAGGAATGGAAAAAGATAAAATATTTTATTTAGAAAACAAAGACGAAATAATAGAATTATTAAATAAGATAAAAAGACCAAAAGATATTATCTTATGGAAGGCATCTAATGGAATGAAATTTTATGATTTAGCGACAAAATTTATAGAACAAAATCAATAAAGACGAAAAGGTAATAGGGAAACCTTTTAAAAAACCTAAAATATTCTAAATAAAGGGATGATAAAATGAATAAGGAAAAATTAGGAGTCATATTTGGTGGTATGTCCACAGAAAATGAAGTTTCTATTGTGTCAGCAAATGCTGTTTTAGAAAATTTAGATAAAGAAAGATATGAAGTTTATCCAATTTATATAGATAAACAAGGAAATTGGTGGAAATATTTACAAACAAATCAAAAGGTTGGATTTGGACAAAAAATAGAAAGCAAAGAAAAAATAGAAAATATAATGGAATATTTAAAAAAATTAGATATAATTTTTCCTATATTACATGGATTATATGGAGAGGATGGAACAATACAAGGATTATTTGAATTATTAAAAATACCATATGTAGGTTGCAAAGTGTTAGCAGACAGTGTAGGAATGGATAAAGTATATACAAAGATAATATTTGAAAAAGCAGGATTAAAACAAGCAAAATATGAATATGTAAGAAAATATAAAGATAAATACATATATATAGATAAACAATTTAATGAAGAAATAATGACACTTGAAGAAATAGCAAAAAAAGTTTCAACAAACATAGAATTTCCAATGTTTATTAAACCATCTAATTCAGGTTCTAGTGTTGGAATTAATAAATCAAAAAATTTAGAAGAATTAAAGCAACATATAGAATATGCATCAAAATTTGACAATAAAATATTAATAGAACAAGCAATTGAGGGTAAAGAAGTAGAATGTGCTGTACTAGGAAAAGAAGACGTAATAGCATCATGTGTTGGAGAAGTAAAATCAGCAGAAGAATTTTATAGCTATGATGCTAAATATAACAATCAAGAATCAAGGACTGAAATACCAGCAAACTTACCAGAAGAAATATCAAATAAAATAAGAAAACAAGCAATAAAAGCATTCAAAGCAATAGATGGAAGAGGATTATCAAGAGTAGACTTTTTTGTAGAAAAACAAACAAACAAAATATATATAAACGAAATAAACACAATGCCAGGATTTACAAGTATTAGCATGTATCCAAAACTATTTGAACAAAGTGGAATTCCATATAAAGAATTATTAACTAAATTGATCCAAGGAGGACATAACTAAATAAGTTCATTTTTATATAGAAAATAGTAAGAATATAATTTTATATAAGTTTAAAAAATCCATAAAAACTATGGATTTTTTTAAAATTTATGATATAATATATCTACCTAGTTTTAGGAGAGGATGTTAAAAATGGTTTTTAAAAATTATTACAAAATATTAGGTTTAGAAACAAGTCATGTTTCAATAGAAGAAGTAAAAATCGCATATAGACAGGCTGCTAAAAAATATCATCCTGATTTAAATGTAGGAGATAATTTAGCAGAAGAAAGAATAAAAGATATAAATGAAGCATATAGAATATTATCTGTTCCTGCGTCAAAGAGAAAATATGATAGAGTTTGGAATTCAAAATTTTCAAAGAACCAAAAAGCCTTTTCAGGAAAAGGGCAAAAAGGAGCAATTTTTTCTATGTTTTTAGGAAATATAGAAAAAGAAGATAATAAACAAGAAAGTGATAAAAGTGGAGATCCAAAAAGAGGAGAAAATGTCGAAACAAAAATAGACGTGAATTTATATGATGCTTTTTATGGATTAGAAAAACAAATAGCGTTAAAGACTGTAGAAGGTGAAAATAAAACATTTTCCGTAAAAATACCACAAGGAATACTTGATGGTGAAAAAATAAGACTTATAGGGCAAGGAAAGCCTGGGCAAAATGGAGGTAAAAACGGAGACTTATTAATTAAAATAAATATTGAAAATGATAAAAAGTTTAAGTTACAAGGATATGATATATATACAGATTTATTATTGACGCCATGGGAGGCAGCTTTAGGAACAAAAGCATATGTAGAATCGATTGATGATGAAACAAAAGTATATATTCCACAAGGGGTGCAGAGTGGTGATAAAATAAGAATACCTAATAAAGGGTATATATCTGGAAAGGACACTAGAGGAGACTTAATAGCTAATGTAAAGGTAATGGTGCCAAAAAATTTAACAGAAGAAGAAAAAATAATATATAAAAAATTAAGTGAAATATCAAATTTCAATCCTAGAAATAATAAAAAATAGACTTTACATAATCAATATATTGACAAAAGCTTGATTTTAAGCTATAATTATAGATAGTGATAAACAAAAGACAAACTATGGGTTGAAACATAGGAATGGGGTGTAAATATGGATACATTAGAAGGAAAACGCTTTAGTATAACAGATCCAGAAGGAGTAAAAACAGTAATATATCAGGTAAACAAAACAAAAAAGGAATATTTGGAGGAATATCCTAAATATACAGTGGAAAGATTAGAACACACTGAAGAATTAGTAGGAAATTATAACAAAAAAACTTTTTTTGTTGCTAATCCACAAAAAAATGGAAATCAATTGGTTATTTTATCTTTTGGAGGAGATAAAGTAATTATTAATAATGGTATATTATTAGGTGATGAAGTAAAAATAACAAAAAAACCAACACCATTTAAATTTAATACTATATATTCAGAAGAAGAAATGGAATATAAAGAATTCCAATATACACCAAATTTAAAAAGACAAATATCAATTATAGATCCAGAAACAACAGAAGAGGTAAAACCAGTACTTTATTTTGATGAGAAAACAAATGAAGTAAAAGGTAAATGTAAGTTAAAACCATATAAATCTTATTTCGCATTCGAAATAAGAGAAAATAATTAGGAGGAAAAGCCATGTCAACTAACAAAACTACAAATGTAGACAATACTAAAAATGTGGTGGAAAATATATTAAATAAAATAACAGAAGGTGCAGCAGGAATTGAGGATACATCTAAATTTAGCATACATGCAGTAGATGTTCAAGAATATTTCTTAAAGAAAAGTGATAAAGTAGCAAGCAAGAAAAATTCAAAAACAGTAGCACAAGGAAAATGTAAAAGAGAAATTTTAAGTACAGACTTAACAGAAGGAATGAGTATAGTTGCACTGCCATATGAAAAACAAACAGAAAATTCAAAAACATTAAATGAAGGTAGATAATATACAAAAGAGTAGGTGAAAAATATGAACTACAAAGTACAAGGAGCAATAAGAAGAAATAGAAAAAATTTTATAATTTTTGCAATACTATGGATATTTATAGCCATAGTATTTGTTTCGCCTTTTTGTTATAGTTCACATGTAGCAAAAATAAATGGAGTATTTGATACAGAAGCATTTATAGATACTTTTGTACAATCAATTGGAAATCCGTTTAAGACGATAGGAAATATATTTTCAAATAATATAGTAGGGGACTATATTTCTTCATTATTAGTAGTTACTATATTTTATTCTGTATTCTTTTTTATAGGAATGGTAAGATCAGCACCTAAAAATGAGTACTCAGATATCGAGCATGGATCTAGTGATTGGAGTCAAAGAGGAGAACAATATCATGTGTTGAGTAGAAATAAAGGAATAATACTAGCAGAAGATAATTATTTACCAGTTGATAAGAGAGGAAATGTTAATGTATTAGTAGTTGGACGGATCAGGTTCTGGTAAATCAGCATCTTATTCAATTCCAAATGCATATCAATGCTTAGGATCTTATGTATTTACAGATCCAAAGGGAGAATTATATGATAAAACAGCAGGATATTTAAAACAACAAGGGTATGAAATAAAAGTATTAAATTTAGTAAGACCACAAAATAGTGATGGATATAATCCATTAATGCATATATCATCTGAATTAGATGTAGATGTTATTGCAAACACAATAGTAAAAGGACAAAAAACAGAAAGTAGTGCTGATCCATATTGGGATGATATGGCAGAGATGCTATTAAAAGCGCTAATATATTATTTAATTGCAACAAGACCAGAGGAAGAACAAAACTTAGCTAGTTGTGCTGAATTAGTAAGAGCAGCAAATAATAAAGGTGGAACAAACTTACTTACAGAATTGATGAGTCAATTACCATATGATCATCCTGCTAGAATGAATTATAAATCAATAGAAATTGCACCAGAAAAAACATATGGTTCAATACTAAGTTCATTACAATCAAAATTAGGAAAATTTGATTCTAAAGAAATAGCAGAATTGACATCAACAGATACAATAGACTTTGAAGAAATAGGTAATAAAAAAACAGCTGTATATGTTATATCATCTGATACACATACAGCATATGACTTCTTATTAACAATATTCTTCTCACAAATGATACAACAATTATATGATTATGCAGATTTAAATGGAGGAAGATTACAAGTTCCAACATATTTTATACTAGACGAATTTGCAAACATAGGTAAAATTCCAGATTTTGATAAAAAAATATCAACATCAAGAAGTAGAGCTATCTCATTTAGTGTTATACTACAAAATATAGACCAATTAGAAGCAGTTTATGAAAAATCATATGAAACTATAATGGGTAACTGTGATACACACGTATTTTTAGGAAGTAATTCATACAAAACAGTAGAATATTTTTCAAAAGCTTTAGGAGAAAAAACAATTGGAAGAGATAGTATATCAATAAATCGTGATAGGCAAAATTGGAAGACTGGAAAATCAGTATCAGACCAAGTTATGGCTAGAGCTTTAATGACACCAGATGAATTACGAAGATTAGATAATGATTTATGTATTATTTTTGAAAAAGGAATAAAACCAGTAAAAGCAAATAAATTCTATTATTTTAAACATCCAATGGCAAAAAAATTAGCAGAATATACAATTAGCCATAATAACATAGAACAGATAGATAGAGGTGTATGGAGAAAATACAATCCATATAATCCATATGTAGAAGATAAAAAAGAAGAACAAATACAAGATTTAAAAGTAGAGTCTTTAGATGATTTATTTGAAGATGAACCAATAAAAGAAGAGAACAAACCAGAAATTAATATAAAACAAGAAGAAACAAAGCAAGAAGAATTTAAAACATTGGATTTAAGTGATTTTGAAGAAGAAGCACCAATTTTACCACAAGAACCTGAAGAAGACGACACATATGATTTACAAAAAGAATTGGAGGCAAAATTCGATGAATTATTTGGACCTCTTGATGAAGAATAGATAATATAAGATATCGTATAAGTATTAGCTTATGCGATATTTTTATTATCAAATATATTAGATATAAAAAAAGAACCAAAAAAACTTTCGGTAATACTATTGAAAAAAACAAAGAGTTATAGTAGAATAAGACCTAAGAAAAGGAAGATAAGGAGAAAAAATATGAATTTTGTGCACATAGCAGATATGCATTTTGATAGTCCATTTGTAAATTTATCAGAAAAAGATACATTAGGAGATTTAAGAAGGTTAGAGCAAAGAAAAGTATTTAAGAAAATAATTGAATACATTAAAGAAAACCAAATTCAATATTTTTTCATTTCAGGAGATTTATATGAAAATAGATATGTAAAATTGTCTACAATTGAATTTATAAATAAATTGTTTAAAGAAATTCCAAAAACAAAGATATTTATCGCACCAGGAAACCATGATCCATATATAAAAAATTCATATTATAATAAGTTTAATTGGAACGATAATGTAAAAATATTTAAAAGTAACATAGAAAAAGTAGAAACAGATGAAGCAAATATATATGGATTTGGATTTGATGATTTTTATTGTACCAATTGTAATATTGAAAACATAAATCTTGAAGAGACAAAAAAACCTAATATACTAGTTATGCATGGAACATTAGATGGTGCAAGCATAGAAGAAAAACAATATAATTCAATACCAAGAAAAGAACTAGAACAAAAAGGATTTGACTATGTAGCATTAGGACATATTCATAAATTAGATTATAATACAACAAAACAACAAAGAATTGTATATCCAGGTTCAACTATTTCTTTAGGATTTGATGAGTTAGGTATACATGGCATGATTATAGGTAAAATAGAAAATAAAAAATTAGATATAGAATTTAAACCATTAGAAGATGAAAAGTTTAAGAAAATAGAAATAGATTGCACAAATATAACTTCAAAAGAGGAATTAATAGAAGAAATAAATGATTTAAAAATAATGGAAGGATATTACATAGAAATAATATTAGCTGGAAGTAGAAATTTTGAAATAGATAAATATGATTTATTAAAATATATAGAAAGTAAACAGATAATTAAAATTAAGAATAATACTAATATAGCATATGATCTTGAGAAAATAGCAAATCAGAGTACATTAAAGGGCATCTTTGTAAAGGAAATGCTAAATAGGCTAAAAAATGAAAACTTAACAAAAGATGAGAAGGAAAAGATAGAAAAGTCAATAGAAATAGGATTAGATGCACTAAAATAGAGGTGATAAATTGAAAATTAATAAAATTAAGATAAATTCATATGGAAAATTGAAGGAAAAAGAAATCCAATTACATGATGGTATAAATATAGTTTATGGGGAAAATGAATCAGGAAAATCTACTTTATTAAAATTTATAGTTAATTCATTTTATGGGATTTCTAAAAATAAGAAAGGAAAAGAGTATTCTGACTTTGATAGATATTTGCCTTGGATTGGAGAAGAGTTTTCGGGAAAAATAGAATATGAATTAAATAATAAAGAAAAATACGAAGTATATAGAGATTTTAAAAAGAAGAATCCACAAATATTTAATTCTAGTAAGGAAGAAATCTCTAAACAATTTAATATTGATAAGACAAAAGGAAATGAGTTCTTTTACGAGCAGACAAAAATGGACGAAGAATTATTTTTATCAACTGTAGTAGTATCCCAACAAGAAGTAAGATTAGGAAAGCAAGAACAAAATATGTTAGTCCAAAAAATAGCAAATTTAGTAGGAACAGGAGATGATAATGTTTCCTATAAAAAAGCAATAGATAGAATCAATAGAAGACAATTGGATGAAATTGGTACAGATAGATCTAGGGAAAAACCAATTAATGTATTATCAAGAAAGATTAAAGAATTAGAAGGTAAAAAAGAAGAATTAGAAAAGTATGAAAATTTAAAATATGAAATAGAAGAAAATAAAAATAAATTAGGACAGCAAATAACAAAACAGGAAAGCATCATTAATATTTTAAAAGAATTAAAACAAATAAATGAAAATAAAATATTAGAAGAAGAAAAAATTAAAATAAAAGAACAAATAAAAATAGAAAATGAAGAAAAAATAAAAAATAATTTAAATAAAATTAATCAAATAAAAAATAGCAATAAAAATATATTAGAAAATAAAGAAAAAATAAAAAATAATAAAATAAATAAAAAAATATTTTTTATATTTATTTTATTAATAATTATTAATTTATTACAATTTTATTTAATAAAAAATAAAATATTTAACTATACTTTTTTACTAACAATACCATTGTTTTTGATAATATATTATATTTATAAGATTAATAGGAACAGGAAAATACGCCAAAAAGAAAGAAAAAATAAAAAAGAATTAGAAAAGATAAATTTGGAAATAAATAATTTAAATAACGAAATAAATTTAATTAAAGAAAATAATGAAAATTTAGAAAAAGAGATTATAGAATTAAAAAATAATTTAAATTTAAAAATAAATTTAGAAAAAGAAAAAATTAAAAATAAATATTTAAAATATAATGAAAAAAATATAATAAATAATATAATTAATACAGAAAATATAAATTTAAAAATTGAAGAAACACAAAATGAGCTAAATAATAAAAAAATAGAATTAGAATCTTTAAATTTAGAACAAAAAAATATAGAACCAAAGTTAGAAAATTCATCTAAAATAGAGGAAGAATTAGTTAACAGTAAAAATAAAATGTTAACTTTAGAAAAATTAAATGAAAGTTTTGAATTAACAAAACAAGTAATTATAAAATCTTACGACAAAATGAAAAACACAGTAACCCCTAAGTTTACACGAGCACTTTCTAATAATATTTCTAGGATAACAGATGGAAAATATACAAATATTATATTTAATGATGAACAAGGAATAATAATAGAACTAGATAATGGAAATTATATACCAGTAGATAAATTAAGTATAGGTACTATTGATCAATTATATTTGTCATTAAGACTTTCTATGTTAGAAGAATTATCAAAAGAATATATGCCAATTATTTTAGATGAATCATTTGCATATTATGATACAAAAAGGTTAAAAAATATTTTGGAATATATTAGTGAAAAGTTCAAAAATCATCAGGTTATTATTTTAACATGTACAAATAGAGAAAAAGAGATTTTAGAAGAATTAAATATTTCTTATAATTTGAATATCCTATAATTTAAATACTTAAGAAAAGCTGTATTTACAGTTGTTTATACTTGAATTAACAATATAAATATAGTATAATAGCTAAAGCAAATTAAAGCAAAGGAGAATTTATATGTTTGAAAAATTAGAGGCAGTAGAAAAGAGATATGAAGAGTTAACAAAAATTATATCAGACCCTGAAGTAATAGCAAACCAATCAGAATGGCAAAAGGCGATGAAAGAACATGCAGGAATAGAAGATATTGTAATAAAATTTAGAGAATATAAAAAAGTAAAACAAGCAATGGAAGAAGCAGAAGAACTTATGCAAGATGCAGATATGAAAGAACTTGCAGAAGAAGAATATTATAGTTCAAAGGATAAATTACCTAAAATTGAAGAAGAACTAAAAATATTATTAATACCAAAAGACCCTGATGATGACAAAAATATTATGTGTGAAATTAGAGCAGGGGCTGGAGGAGAAGAAGCAGCATTATTTGCAGGAACATTATTTAGAATGTATTCTATGTATGCAGAAAAGAAACACTGGAAATTAGAGATATTAAATGAAAATGAAACAGGACTTGGAGGATATAAAGAAATATCTTTTATGATTACTGGAAAAGGTGTTTATAGTAGATTAAAATTTGAAAGTGGAGTTCATAGAGTACAAAGAGTTCCAGATACTGAAAGTAGTGGGAGAATTCATACATCAACTGCAACTGTTGCAGTACTTCCAGTAGTAGAAGATGTTGAAATAGAAATAAACCCAGCAGATATAAAAATGGAAGTTTTTCGTTCTTCAGGGGCAGGAGGACAACATATAAACAAAACTTCATCAGCAGTAAGATTAATTCATGAGCCAACTGGAATTGTAGTAGAATGCCAAACAGAAAGATCACAATTCCAAAACCGTGACAATGCAATGAAAATGTTAAGAACAAAACTTTATGAAATAGAAAAACAAAAGCAAGATAGCAAAATATCAAATGAAAGAAAGACACAAGTAGGTTCAGGAGATAGAAGTGAAAAAATAAGAACTTATAATTATCCACAAGGAAGAATTACTGACCATAGAATAGGTATGAGTATATATCAAATGGAAAACTTCTTAAATGGAGATATAGATGAAATGATAGACAATTTAATTGCTGCTAATAGAGCAGAAATGCTAAAAGGTGATGAAGAATAAAAACTAAAAAGGAGAAATACAAAAACTAATGAAAGTATTAATATTGTCAGATATACATGGCTCTAGTTACTATGCAAAAAAAATAGAAGAAATATATGCAAAAGAAAGACCAGATAAAATTATATGCCTAGGAGATTTATATTATCATGGACCAAGAAATGAGCTTACATTAGAATATAGTCCTATGGAGGTAGCAAAAGTACTAAATTCGTTAAAAGAAAGATTAATAGTATTGAGAGGAAATTGTGATGCTCAGGTAGATGAAGCAATATCAGAATTTAAATTTGAAGAAAATATACAAATGAAAATAAATGGATATAATGTATTTTTAACACATGGACATAAATATAATATGGATAATATGCCACCAGTAGGTATTGATATAGATATCATGATATATGGACACTTTCACATAGGATTTATAGAAGAAGAAAATGGGGTTATTTTTGCAAATCCAGGTTCAATTTCGTTGCCAAGAGAAAAATCAGAACATAGTTATTTAATTATGGAACAAAATGAATTAATATTAAAAAATGTAGATGGGAAAGTATTAAAAAAATATGAACTACAAAAATAAAAAGTAATAAAACGAAGCTCCTTAAAATAAACTGGAAATAGGAATTATTTTAGTTTGTTTTAAGGAGTTTTATAATGGAAATAATGAAAACAACCATTTTAGGTTTATTTTTTGGCACTTTTGGAACAACCTTAGGTGGAATTATTGGAATTGTTATAAAGAAACAATCTAATAAGTTTTTAAGTTTTATACTAGCTTTTGCATCAGGATTAATGATGTCAGTTATTTGCTTTGATTTATTACCAGAAGCAATGGGAATTAGTAATGTAATTAATGTTGTTATAGGGACAATTATAGGAATTATTATAATGATTTTATGTGATATATTAGTGGAGAAAAAATTTAGTACAAATAGAAAATTTAAAGATAATAATAGTTTGTTGAAAACTGGAATTATAGTATCAATAGGACTTGCAATACATAATTTTCCAGAAGGATTAGCAATAGGGTCAGGATTTGAAGCATCTTTGAAATTAGGGTTAAGTCTTGCTGTAGCAATTTGCCTTCATGATATACCAGAAGGAATATCAATGGCTGTTCCAATGAAAAACGGAGGAATGAAAAAATCAAAAGTCATTTTTTATGTTATATTATCTGGAATAACTACAGGAATAGGCGCATTTTTTGGAGCAATAATAGGCTCAATTTCACAAGAAATAATATCAATATGTTTAAGTTTTGCTGCAGGAGCTATGTTATATATTGTATCTCGGAGAATTGATACCAGAATCAAATAAATTATATCATGGAAGAATGACAGCACTAGGAAATATGTTAGGTTTTATAATAGGAATATTTGCGACAACTATATAAAAATAGAATAAAAAATAAAAGCAAGTAATTTAAGAAAATTCTTGCTTTTTCATTTTTTATATAGTAAAATACAAACAGAAATTTGAGAACAAAATATAAAAAATAGAAAAAAGAAAGGGAGCAATAAATGCAAGAAATATTACAAGAATTAAATGATAAACAATATGAAGCTGTAATAAATACACAAGGTCCATGTTTAGTAATTGCTGGAGCAGGAAGTGGAAAAACAAAAGTATTAACACATAAAATTGCATATCTAATTGGTGAAAAAAAAGTACATCCATGGGATATATTAGCAATAACATTTACAAATAAAGCAGCAAATGAAATGAAAGAAAGAATAGCAAAACTAATAGGTGAAGATGCAAAAGATATATGGATGGGTACATTTCATTCTATTTGTGTAAGAATATTAAGAAAGTTTATTGATAGGATAGGATTTGACAATTCATTTATAATATTTGATACATCAGATCAAAGAACACTTGTAAAATCATGTTTAAAGGATTTAGCAATTGATGATAAAATGTTTACAGATAGAGCTGTTCTTTCTGAAATAAGCAATGCAAAAAATGAGATGCTAGATCCAATGCAATATCAAGCAAGGGCAAATGGTGATTTTAGAAAAGAGAAAATATCAAATGTCTATGAATTATATCAAAAAAGGCTAAAAGATAATAATGCAATTGATTTTGATGATATTATAAATTACACAATAAAAATATTGTTGGAAAATGCAGATATATTAGAATATTATACAAATAAATTTAAATATGTACTAGTTGACGAGTATCAAGATACGAATAAAGCACAGTTTACACTAGTAACTATGCTTGCATCAAAACACGGAAATATTACAGTTGTAGGAGATAATGACCAAGGAATATATAGCTTTAGAGGGGCTGACATTTCAAATATTTTAAATTTTGAAAAAGATTTCCCAGGAACCAAAATAATTAAATTAGAGCAAAACTATAGATGTACAGGGAACATCTTAAAAGTTGCAAACAGCGTTATAAAAAATAACGAAGTAAAATATAAAAAAGAATTATGGACTCAAAATGAAGAAGGAAACTTACCAAAAATATACCAAGCAGAAAATGAATATGATGAGGGTAGTTATATTGTAGAACAGATAGAACACTTAAAAAGAGAAGAGTATTATAAATATTCTGATTTTGCAGTACTTTATAGAATGAATACACAATCAAGAGCAATTGAAGATATTTTAAGAAGGGAAAATATTCCATATAAAATTATTGGTGGGCTAAAATTCTATGAAAGAAAAGAAATAAAAGACATAATTGCTTATTTGAGATTAATACAAAATAGTAGTGACAATTTAAGTTTAAAAAGAATAATTAATGAGCCTAAAAGAGGAATTGGAAAAACAAGTTTAGACAAAGTAGAACAAATTGCTATAACAAATGAGATTTCAATGTATGAAGTTATAAAAAATGCAGAACAATATGGACTAAATAGGGTGTATTTAAATTCGAGAGAATTTGTAAACAGTATAGAGGAATTAAAAGCTAAAAAAGAAGAATTAAGTATTTCAGAGTTAATTAAATTAACCTTAAAGAAAACAGGGTATACAAAAGCATTAGAAAATGAAAATACCATTGAGGCAGAAAACAGAATAGAAAACCTAAATGAATTTTTAACAGTAGCAATTGAATTTGAAGAAGAACAAGTAGATAATGGATTAAGTGAATTTTTAGAAGGAATTACATTATCTAGTGATATTGATGATTTAGAAGAAACAGAAGAATATGTGACACTTATGACATTACATAGTGCTAAAGGTCTAGAGTTTCCTGTAGTATTTCTAGTGGGTATGGAAGAAGGAATTTTTCCTGGATATAAATCAATAGCTGAGCCAAAAGAATTAGAAGAAGAGAGAAGATTGTGTTATGTAGGAATTACTAGAGCAAAGGAAAACTTGTATTTAACTTGCAGCAAACAAAGAACAATATTTGGTTCTACTAGTTATAATCCAACTTCTAGATTTTTAAATGAAATACCAAAAGAACTATTAGAAGGATATGAAGAAGTATTTGAAAGTACTAGGACAAAAGAAAAAAGCTTTACAGATTCTAACTATAGTTGGACATATGGAAGTGCAAATAACGGAAAAGTAAAAACATACAAGATAAACGAGAAAGAGCCAGTAGCCGTAGCATCTAATAAAACAAATAGTGAAGGATTTATATTTAGAACAGCAGAAAGTTTTTTAAATGGATTAAATAAAAAGAATACTAATGATATTGACTTATCAAATTACAAAGAAGGAGTTAAAATATTTCATAAAAAATTTGGAGAAGGTATAATTACTAAAGTTGAACCAGAAGGAGAAGATTTAAAAGTTGATATTGACTTTAATAAAGTGGGACATAAAAGATTAATGGCAAAATTTGCTAATTTAGAAGTAATACAATAAAAATTTTAAGATAGAGTTTTAATATTAAAAAACTCTATTTTTTAGTATAAAAAAGATAAAGATAGGAAATAATTAATAAAGAATAATTAGAAGAAAGGAAGGATAAAAATGGCAGATTTAAATCAAATGGAATTACAACATTTAAGACATCTAATAGGAGCACATGAAAATGTATACCAAAAATTAAACACATATTCTTCACAAGCTGTTGACCCACAAATCAAGCAATTATTTGCAAAATCAGCACAAGATGCGTTAAATACAAAACAAAAATTAATGAGTTTTTTAAATAATTAGTAAGGAGGAAATCTAAATAATGGATGAAAAAGTTATGGTAAATGATATTTTAGCTGGAGTAAAATCAGATTTAACAGCATATCAAACAGCAATATCAGAATCAGAAAATATGCAGTTAAGACAAACATTTCAACAAATAAGAAATAATGATGAAAGTTTTCAATATGAACTATTTAAAATAGCACAATCAAAAGGATATTATACACCTGCTCAAAAAGCGACTGTAACAGAGATTAATACAGTAAAAACAGAATTAGAACAATAAAAAATAGAAATAAAAAGTAAAAAATAGGCTAAATTTATTTAAGAATTGAATAAATTTAGCTTATTTTTATTTTAAAATAAAAATACATAAATTATTAAAAGACAAAAAATAAAAAACGGAGAAAAAATGAATTAAATTGAGAAAAAGAATGAAAAGAATATAAAAATAACGAAAATTAGATTAGCATAATCTTTGCAAAAAATGAAATGTTACAATATTATTACAAAGAAGAAAATATCCTTGGGATATTTAGGAAAATACAAAGGAGATAGTAGCCAATGTTAAAAAAAGTATGGATTCATACAAGAAGAGGAATTAAAATTACAATTCTTTTAATAATTGCAGCATTTTTGATTACTGGTGTAATTGCATTCTTATATAAACCAACTTATAGTGTTTTTATTAATGGTGAACAAATAGGATATACAGAAAACAAGTCAAAATTACAACACAAAATTAATGAATATGTAGAAAAAGGTGATGGTACAAATCCAAATGTAGCTTTTGTACAAGTTTCAAACCTTCCAGAATATAAATTATGTCTGTTAAAGAAAAACATAACAACAAATGATGATGAGATATTTTCAAAAGTACAAGAACAAGGAACAACATATTATAGATATTATGCTATAGCAGACAATCAAGAAGAAAAATTGTATGTATCAAATTTTGAAGAAGCAGAAGGAATTGTTAATAACTTAAAGGAAAATGACAGTTCAAACATTGACAATATTTCAATAATTGAAAAATATGAAACAGAGATGAAAGATTTAGTATCATCAGAAGAAGCAATATCAAAATTATATGTAAAATCTCCAAAACAAACAACAGTAGCAAAAAAATCATCTTCTAATTCTGCTAAATATGCATCAACAGGAAAAGTAAATACAGCAGGAAATACTTCTAGTGGAAAAGCAAATTTAGGAATAGGATTAATTAAACCAGTATCAGGAGTAATTACTTCAAGGTTTGGAGTATCAAGTAGAATAAGGAGATCATCACATACTGGACTTGATATTGCAACATCTACAGGAACTCCGGTAAAAGCAGCAGCATCTGGAAAAGTAACATTTTCAGGATATAAAGGTTCTTATGGAAATATGTTAGTAATTAGTCATGGAAATGGGGTACAAACATATTATGGACATTGTAGTAAATTATACGTCTCTGCTGGAGCTACAGTATCACAAGGGCAAACTATAGCAGCAGTAGGTTCTACTGGAAATTCAACAGGTCCACATCTACATTTAGAAGTAAGAGTAAATGGAGTTGCATATAACCCTCAAAATTACTTATATTAAAGTAAAAAATATTTATAAATAAGAATTATATATAAAAATGAGAATATCTTAAAATCGATATTCTCATTTTAGTTTGTAATGATGTCATATAAATTTATAAATAACTTATGAAACAAAATATTTAATACCAAGGCTAATTGCATTTTTTTTCATAATAACTTTTCCATATTCAGAAAGTTTATGTAAGAAAACATCTGAAAAGCGAACTGGAATAAGAAATTCAGATGCAACAGAATAAAATGTTCTTACATATGCATAAGTAGTATTAATATTTTTGATTATCAGATAATATGTACCGTTATATAAATATAAAGAAATATCTTTAGATAATTTATTAATATTAAAAAACTCCTTATTAGCTATACAATGACAAAAGTTACAAAAAGTATCAAAATCACTAAATTTATAAATTGCATTTTTTTCGTTAACACTAAGGGTTCTACGTTTTACAGTAAGTTTTTTCTTAGAAAAATCTAAATCTTCTTTTAACTCTTTAGGGGAAGATTTAGTAATAGTGAAAACTAAAAAATCTTCTGGTGACGAAAAAGTTTCAATAAGAAGTTTACAGCCATCTGTATCAAATCCAACTTCCTTTTTGGCTTTTTCTAGCATATTTGCAAAGAATTGATGACCTTCTAATGCTTTATTCATGAGTAAATGAATATCTAAATCATTTGATCCTAAATCAGAGGGATTTACAATTACTCTAATTTTATTTTCGGTTAGTTTTTCTATTTTCATAAAGATAATAACCTCCTTAAAATAACTACTAATTATATTATACTACTATTATTATTATATTTAAATGGATAAATTTTGGTAATTATTTTTTAAAATATTTATTAATATAACATACCGAATCTTAAAATTCAATTAAAAATCAGTTATAAAATAAAAAATAATAGTAATTTACTTGAAAAATTTAGCAATTCAAGATATAATACACATGTGTTAAAAAAATAAATAGCCGTAAGGAAAAAGAAGTTTTGGAGGTATAAAAAATGGCAACTAAAGAAAAAAATATATGGATTTTGTTAATATTTATTTTATCTGGACTAGTAATAGGAGGATTACTTGGAGAATTAGCATCTAAAGTAGACTGGCTATGGTGGTTATCATATGGCGAAAGCTTTGGACTAGAAAATCCGATTATATTAGACTTAAGTGTAGTAAAAATAACATTTGCACTTATGTTTAAGATAAGCATTTCAAGTATAATAGGGATAGTACTAGCAATATTTATTTATAAAAAAATATAGGAAAAACATTAGATATAGAAAATGAGGGATTAAAAAGGCAAAATAGGGGCAATAAAATATGAAAGGAAATGAGATATTTTGTCAATGAAAATCAAAGAATTACCAGAATTAGAAAGACCGTATGAAAAATTAGAACTTTACGGAGAAAAAATGCTATCAGATGCAGAACTTTTAGCAATTATAATAAAAACAGGAACAAAAAAACAAACATCAGTACAACTAGCACAAGAATTACTTGGTTTAAATCAATCAAATCAAGAAAATTTTAGTTTTTTACAAAAACTAACAATAGAAGAATTAATGCAAATAAAAGGAATAGGAAAAGTAAAAGCAATACAACTAAAAGCAGTTGGGGAAATAGCAATAAGAATGTTTAAAACTTCAAACTATAAAAAAGTAACAATTATTAATCCAGCTGATTTAGCTAATATATTAATGAGTGAACTAAGATACAAAACAGAAGAAATAGTAAAAATAGTGATTCTAAATAATAAAAATGAAATATTAAAAATACAAGATATTGCAATGGGAGGAGTTAACTTTGCAAATATAACAATGAGGGAAATATTGTCAGAGCCAATAAAGATGAAAGCACCAAAGATTATTTTAGTACATAATCACCCAAGTCGGAGATCCAACACCAAGTAATAAAGATATAAATTTTACAAAAAAGCTATATGATGTTACTGAAATATTAGGAATAGAATTATTAGATCACATAATAATTGGAAATATGAATTATATTAGTATATTTTCAAAAATAGTTTCTGAAGAACAAAAGAGAAAAGAAAAATAAAATTATAAAGGAGATAAGGAAAACATGAATTTTATGAAAATTTTCACATTTACTTCAAAAGATATAGGAATAGATTTAGGAACAGCAAATATCTTAGTTACATTAAAAGGAAAAGGAATAATATTAAAAGAACCATCTGTTGTTGCAATAGATAGAAAAACAGGAAATATAGTAGCCACAGGTAGTGAAGCAAAAGAAATGCTTCGGAAGAACACCAGAACAAATACAAGCAATAAGACCACTAAAAGATGGTGTTATTGCAGATTTTACAGCAACTCAATTAATGTTAAAAAATATTATAGGAAAAGTTGCAAGAAGATATAATATAGGAAAACCTAGAGTAGTAGTTGGAGTGCCATCAGGAATAACAGAGGTAGAAGAAAGAGCAGTTGAAGAGGCTGTTATGCAGGCAGGAGCAAAAGAAGTCTATTTAATAGAAGAACCTATGGCAGCAGCAATCGGTGCATCTTTAGATGTAGGAGAACCATGTGGAAATATTATTGTTGATATAGGTGGAGGTACAACAGAAGTAGCAGTTATTTCTTTAGGAGGAATAGTAGTTAGCCATTCTCTAAGAGTAGCAGGAGACGAATTGGATCAAGATATAGTAAATTATATAAAAAGAGAAATGAATTTAGCCATTGGAGAAACAACAGCAGAACAAATAAAAAAACAATTAGGATGTGCAATGCCACTAATGACAGAAAGTTCTATGGAAATTAGAGGAAGAGATTTAACTAATGGATTACCAAGAAATGTGACTATTACATCTACTCAAATTGAAGAAGCAATACAAGAATCAATAAACAAGATAATAGAAATAGTAAAAGTAACATTAGAAAAAACTCCACCAGAATTAGCTTCAGATATAATGGAAAAAGGTATCTACTTAGCAGGAGGAGGAGCATTAATAAAAAACTTGGATAAGTTATTAAGTGAAAAAACAGGAATGCCTGTGTATGTAGCAGAAAATCCATTAGATTGTGTTGTAAAAGGTGCCGAAAAAACCTTGGAAGATATAGAAAGATTGAAAAGAGTACTTGTAAATGCAAGAAATCGAAGATAAAAAGGAGAAAAAATGTATCGAAATAAAAAAAGTGGAATTATCGGAATTATAATAACAATTATAATATTGATTTTAATTGTTATATTTTCAAATGGGGAAAATAATACCTCATTTTTTGAAAATGCAGCAACAAATTTAGTAATGCCAATTCAAAATAGCCTAACATATCTAAAAAATAAATTAGGTGGAAATGGCACTTTTTTTACAGACATTAATAATTTGAAAGAAGAAAATAAAGAGTTAAAGCAAAAAAATAGTGAATTAGAACAATCATTAAGAGAATTGGAAAATATAAAAACACAGAATGAAACACTAAAAGAATATCTAAATTTAACTGAGAAATATGGTGAATATAAAACAATACCAGGATATGTAATAAACAAAGAAATTAGCAATTATTCAAAAACAATAGTAATTAATATAGGAAAAAAAGACGGCGTAGAAAAAAATATGACAGTTATCGGAGATAAGGGATTAGTAGGACATGTCTTGTCTGTTACAGATAGGACAGCAAAAGTACAAACTATAATAGATACTGCCAGTTCAGTTAGTTGTTCTATGAGTACAACAAAAGACAGTATTGTATGTAAAGGAACATTAGATGAAAAATCAGCATTAAAAGCAATGTATATACCAACAGATGCAAATATAATTCAAGGAGATAGTATTGAAACATCAGGATTAGGTGGAATATATCCAAAAGGTATACATATAGGAACTGTGAAAAAGGTAACAAACACACAAAATATGACAGATAGATATGCATTAGTTGAAACAGCAGTAGATTTTGATAAATTAGATACAGTTCTTGTAATAACCAATAAATAAAGAGGTGAATAAATTGAAAAAAACAATTATAAATATTATTTTAATTGTAACAGCACTTATTATTTATTATTTACAATCAAACCTTTTTACTTGGTTTAACATAGCAGGAATAAAACCTAACTTATTCATTATACTAGTTTTATTTATAGGATTATTTACAAATAGAACAATGGGAACTGTATATGGAGTAATAATAGGACTTACTTTAGACTTTTTGTTAGGAAACAAGATAGGAATATGTGCTGTAACATTAGGAGTTATTGGATTTCTATCAGCAGTATTTGATAAAAATTTTTCAAAAGACAGTAGAATGACAATAATGTTTATGGTTTTAGGAGCAACTATTATATATGAGTCATTAAATTATATATTGAATTACATCTTTTTATCAACTCAAATAGAAATAATAGAATTTATTATAATTTTAACAATAGAAATAATATTTAACTTATTATTAACAATAATTCTATATCCATTAATTCAAAAATTTGGATACTACATGGAAAGTGAATATAAAAATAGTAAGATTTTAACAAGATATTTTTAAAAATAAGATATAAAAATAAAAAGGAGGTTAAAGGATTGACAAAACGTACTAAAAAAGCAAATATCAATTTTAGATTTAATATATTAACTGTACTAATTTATATAATAGGAATCATTTTAATTGTCAAACTATTTAGCCTTCAAATTGTTCATGGTGCAGAATATAGAGAACAATCTAATACAAGATTAACAAGAGAAAGTACTTTAGAAGCTTCAAGAGGATCTATATTAGATAAAACTGGAGCCTTACTTGTAACATCGAAAATGGAATTTTCACTAGAAATGTATAAAAGTAAAGTAGATAACGAAACTTTAAATATAGATATATTAAATATGATACAGACATTAGAAAAATACAATATATCATATGTAGATTCTTTTCCAATTAATATAAATCCATTTGAATTTAAAATTTCGGAAGAAGCATTAGTTGATTGGGAAAAGACAAATAACTTGAATTCAGATATAACAGCAGAACAGGCATTTTATAAATTTAGAGATAAATATAAAATTAAAAATACAAATAATATAGAAGAAATAAGAAAAATAATAGCAATTAGATATGAATTATCACAAAAAGGATATAGTAATACAAAGTCAGTAACTATAGCAAAGAACATACCAAGAGAAGCAGTAGCAGAATTTAGTGAGAGTTCAGAAAAATATACAGGAATAAATGTTGTAGTACAGCCAACAAGACAATATACATCAGGAAATCTTGCTTCACATATTTTAGGATATGCTTCAAAGATTAGTCCAAAAGAATATGAAAGTAGGAAAAACACATATAGTCAAAATGATATAATAGGAAAAAGTGGAATTGAATCTGTATTTGAGGAATATTTAAAAGGAAAAAATGGAACAAAACAAATAGATATGAATGTAGATGGAAGTACAACAGCAGAATATGTATCAAAAGAAGCTATAGCTGGATCAGATGTAGTACTTACAATAGATGCGAATCTTCAAAAAGTAACAGAAAATGCATTAGCTGGGAACATCCAAAAAATTGCAAGTGGGGGATTTGGAAAAGTTTATAATGCAAATGCTGGTGCTTGTGTAGTTATGAATGTAAATACAGGTGAAATACTTGCTATGGCAAGTTATCCAGATTATAATCCTTCAGATTTTGTTGGAGGAATTAGCCAAGAAAATTGGAACAATTATAATAACAATGTTGCAAAGCCACTGGTAGATAAGGCAATACAAAATTCATATTCTCCAGGATCTACATATAAAATGGTAACTGCAATTGCAGGATTAGAATCAGGTGTAATTAACTTAAATACAAAAATAAATGATACAGGAGTTTATACTAAATATGCAGATTATCAACCAAGGTGCTGGATTTATACAGACTATCATAGAGGACATGGATATTTAGACGTATCAGGTGCAATTGAAAAATCTTGTAACTATTTTTTCTATGAAACTTCTGACAGAATGGGAATAGATACATTAGCAAAATATGCAAGGTATTTTGGATTAGGAAGTAAGACAGGTGTTGAATTGCTAGGAGAAACAGAAGGGGTAGTATCTAGCAAAGAATCAAAACAAAAACTTCATAAAAATGAATCATGGAGTGCCGGAGATACACTTCAATCAGCCATAGGACAGTATGATAATGAATTCAGTCCAATACAAATGGCAAGATATATAAGCATGCTTGCTAATGGAGGACATAAAATAAGACCTACAATAGTTAAAACAATTAGAAATGCAGATGGTTCTGAGACCTCTAGACAGGAAATAAATGAGTTTGTAAACAAAAAATTAAAACTTCAAGAAGATGATACAGAAGATATACAAATAAACCAAAACAATTTAAATGCTGTATTACAAGGTATGAAGTCAGTTACAAGTGACTCTGGAGGAACAGCATATGTAAGGTTTAAAGATTTTAATATAAGTGTAGGAGGAAAAACAGGATCAGCTGAAGCTCCAGGAAATAAAGTACATGCATGGTTTGTCGGATTTGCGCCATTTGAGAATCCAGAAATTGCAATAGTGGTTATGGTAGAAAATGGTGGGCATGGTAACTATACAGCAGAAGTAGTAAGAGATATAATGGCAGAATATTTTGGAATGAATACACAAAATGTAGAAGAAGATATGAGTGCAAAGCCATATATTCAAATGTTTAATTAATTTATTTTATATGAAAGGATGAAAGGATGTAAAAATGAAAAATAATAGTATTAATATTAATTTTAAGAAAAATGAGGTAGTAATTAAGATAAATGAAGAATGTGAACAAGAACAAATAATGGAAGATTTAAAAAGAAAGCTACCAGAACTAAAAAAATTTTATAAAGATGAAAAAACACCAATTAGAGTAACTGGAAAAGTCTTGAAAAATAAAGAAGTAAGTGAGATTCAAACATTAATTAAAAATAAAATAGATGTAGACATTGAGTTTGATACACCAAAAACATTAGGATTACATAGTATTAAAAAAACATTTGAAAAAGAAATAGCAACATCAGAAACCAAATTTCATAGAGGCTCACTTCGTTCAGGACAAAAAATAGAAGCAGATGGAAGTTTAGTAATAATAGGAGATGTAAATTCAGGAGCAGAAGTTGTTGCATCTGATAATATAGTAGTACTAGGTGCATTAAGAGGCTTGGCACATGCAGGAGCAAAGGGCAACAAACAAGCAATTATAGCAGCAGGATTATTTGATGCTGTCCAAATAAGAATTGCAAATGTAGTAAAAGAAATTAATAAAGAAGAAGAACCACTACATAAACAAGCATATATTTGTATAGACAATGACAAAATAATAATTGAGTAGTTATAAAGTAGTTAGAATTCTAAGTTAAAAGCAATAAAATTAAAGTAATAAACAATATTTCATCTTGTACACCTTCAGTGTATAAGAAAAATAATAAACCAATAATAATTATATCATCTAAATATAAACTAATGCCTAAAATTTCAATAATAGGCTCTTCTAAATTAGAAGTAAGCAAATTATTGAAATTAATATTAGCAAAAGAGTTATGTTTTGGTGGTATTTTTTTATGTTCTTTTCTATGTTCATTAAATCTATCTGAATTTTCAGTTACTAGTTCCATATGCTGTAGATTTTCTTGATTATTAGATGTATTTTCTAGATTATTAGATAAATTTTCTTTATTATAAGTAACATTTCTATTATTTAAATTATAAGGTGGATAATAATGATAATAATAATTATTATAAGGAAATCTAAAAAACGGAAAACTAGCCATTATTTTTATTCTCCTTATTATCATTTTTTAATAATTCAGCAATTTTAGCTACATTCATCAAATTAGCATATTGATCTAATTTTTCTTGTTTTTGTTCTCTTAAGTAAGGTTTTAAAGAATATAGTAAATTAGATCTAGGATCGTTTTTATTATTCATTTTTTCCATTACAGATTTCATTTTCATAACAGTAGCCATATCAATATTATTTAAATCAAAATTATTTTCAGAATTACCTTTACTGTTATCATCTTTAGAATTGTTTTTCATCATAGAAGAGAAATTTTGCATCATTTCAGGAGGAATTTGTGAAATGACATCAGAAAATTCGCCATTATTTACCATGTTTTTTATTTTATTTATAGTGTTTTCATCAAAATTAAAATCACTCAAAAAAATCACCTCTAATACAAATATATTCAATAATAAATAATCTATGTAATATAATATGAAGCAAAAATATTATTTGTTCATAAATTGTAATAAAAATAAAATAAAAATGTAATAAATGAGTGATTTTTTTATTAAAAGTATTTCCGTAAGTAAAAAAATGGGAAAATACAAATAATTGACATAAAAAGTTAAAAAAATCGATAAAAACATTGAAAAATATGGAAAAATAAGTTATAATATTTACTAGAGGTATTTTAACCAAGGAGGTCATTATGAAAAATAAAATTTTAAAAATAGTAACAGTTATGCTACTACTAATGGCACTAACCATGACAAACTTTATTTATGTTGGGGCAGGGCTTATTAGTTATGCTGCAAGTAGCAAGCAAACTAATCATCAAAACGTAGAGTTTGATGCAAAAATTAAGGATAATAACAAATTATCTATACAAGTTGATGTAAAAAATGAGGGGTATTTTAATGGTACAATTACATTAGCAGATAGTAATTTTAAATTAAAGCAATTAGAAAATACCTATATACAAAAAATAGAAGATAATACCATAACTTTAAATCAGATAAATGCTGGAACATCAGCACTAATAGAAATAGAAATTGAACCTGTAGAAGAAGAGCAATATAATGCAGGTTTATTAGATGTGCAAACCAAAGTAAGTTTAAATGGTATTTATAGAGATAGAAAACAAAAGGATATAAAAATAGAAGCAACAAGAGAAGTGAAGCTAGACTTAATACAAAATATTAGTAAAGAAAACATAGAAAACTCTATGGAAGTAATTACAAATAAGATATTAAAGATATCTGGAGAAGAAAAAAGAGTAATACAACTATCTATAAATATGGGACTAAAAGAAAATAATTACCCAATAAAGGCAATAGATAGCAAAATTATTGTTCCATCAATTGGAAACAAAAATCCAGAGGTTGTAAAAAAAGTTAATTTGAATAATATGACAGATTATAATTTTAAAACTGATGGTTCACAAATAGATTTAGGTTTCACAAATAATCCAAATGGAGAAAACAAAATATTATGGAAGAAACAAGGAAATGAAAATATTGTTTTAACATTGATTTATGATAAAGATGTACAATTAGAAAATAATGAAATTAATCTTGATGAAAAAGTAACATTATATAATAATAATGAACTAAAAATAACAAATAAAATAAAAATAAACAATGAAGAAAAAGATAAGCTAATAGATGTAATATCACAGAATACTGAAAATTCTATATATAAAGGAAAACTATATTCTTCAATAGATAGAAAATATGAAACAAAGACAAAAATAGCAATAAATGTAGCAAATATAGAAGAATATATATCAATAAAAGAAGATAGTACAAAATATATAGTAAATAATGAACCAATAGATGCAAATGTAGTATATGAAAAAACAACTATAAACAAAGAAGAATTTGACAAAGTCCTTGGAAAAAACGGAAAAATAATAATATATAATCAAAATGGAGAACTACTTGCAACAGTAGATAAAAATTCAGAGGTAGATTCAAATAATGATATAATCATAGATTATCAAGATAAACAACCTAGTGCAATAGAAATAAAAACGACAAATCCAATTGCAGAGGGTGATTTAGAATTTACACATGTAAAAACAATAAAAGCAAATAAAAAAGAAATAATAAAAGAAGCACAAGAATTAGTAACAAATGTAGATTGCGAATATGGTACTAATGTAGTAAATAAAACACAATCAAAAATAAAATTAGAAGAATCAAAAACAGAAGTAAATTTAAAAGTAAATAAAGATACTTTATCAACAGTAGTAGAAAATAATGTGGAAATTAGAGCTATTTTAAAGGGGGAAAATGAAAAATATAATCTATATAAAAATCCATCTTTTGCCTTTGAATTACCACAAGAAGTTGAAAATATAAATATAAACAGTATAGATTTAATATATGAAACAGAATTAAAAGTTAAAAATTACAAAACAAATGGAAGAATAATAACTGTTGAATTAGAAGGAGAACAGACTAAATATAAAGACACAAGTGTAGAAGGAGCAATTATTGTTTTAAATTTAAATATTAATGTCAATAAAAAAGTATCAACGAGAGATACAAAAATTAGAATGGCATATAAAAATGATGATATAACAGGAACTAATGAAACATCAATAAAAATAGTAGCACCAAAAGATGTTACAGCAATTCAAAGCATAAAAGAATTAGGTGTTGAAACAGTAGGACAAGAAGATAGTAAAAAAGTAAATCTTCAAAGAGGTACAGATTCTAAAAAAGCTCAATCAGAAATCGAAGTAATAAACAATAATGAAAATGCAATAGAAAATGTAACAGTAATGGGTACATTTCCAACAAAAAGTAAGGAAAACAACATAGATATAACATTGACAAATGGAATTAACTTAGTAGAAGCAAATGGTAGTAAAATATATTATACAGAAAATGAGAGTGCAACAGAAGATTTAAAAAATTCTCAAAATCAATGGAAAGAAGAACTACAAGATGCAAGTAAAGTGAAAAAATATTTAATTACAGTACCAAAAATAGATGCAGGATCTAGTGTAAAAGGAACATATGAAACTCAAATTCCAGAACAATTAGAATATAACCAAGTAGCAAAACAAGGATATAGTGTAAAATACACAAATGAGTTATCAAAATCAGAAGGAGAAATAAAAGCGACTACAATTGAACTAGAAACAGGAGTAGGACCAAAAGCAGAAACAAGATTAGTTGCAACTATGGGTGGAAAAGAATTAGAAGAAAATGCAACAGTAAAAAATGGAGAAGTAATAAGATATAAAATAGAAGTATCAAATGTAGGAAGTGAAGAACTTAAAAACGTTGTAGTTCAAGGTAATGTGCCAGAAGGAACAACATTAGTAGAACCACAAGAAAATTATGAATATACAGGTACATCTTATTATAAAGAATTAAGCAATAGAACATATCAAGACAATATAGAAGTTCTAAAAGTAGGAGAAGTTATAACAAAGGAATATGAAGTAAGAGTAAATAATAATGTAAGTTCAGGAACAAAATTATCAAATACAACAAAGATAGTATATGGTGATGTAACTAAGACATCTAATAGTAAAGAATTAACAACTAAAAAAGGTGATATAAGAGTAACAGTAAAAAGAGTTACAGACAGAAATGTAGATTTATATGAAGCAGGAACAGTACAATATTTTGCGATTATAGAAAATATATCAAATCAAAAGCAAGACAATGTAAAAGTAAAAACTGACCTTCCTGAAACTTTAAATGTAGAAAGATTAACATTATTTACTGGAATGGAAGCAGAAGAAGTATCTTCAGATGATTTACATAGAATAGAATCAAGTAATGATTTTCAAGAAGAAACAAGAAAAATAACAGAAAATGAACTAACAAATGATTCTATAGAAAACAAAATACAATCAAAAATATTAGATTATAAAGAAGAACTTAGTGTAGGAGCATTAGAAGCAGGAGAGGCAAAAGTATTAAGTTATGATATGAGTATAAACAAAGTAAATGATGAAAATAAACAAATAAACTTTATAGTTAGAGCAATAAATGGAAAAGAAGAATATACTTCAAATTCTATAACAGATAATGTAAAACAAGTGCAAGTAGAATTAAATATGACATCAAATACAAGTAGCAAATATTTAAAGGCAGGAGATAATGTAGAATACACAATTACAGTTAAAAATAATTCTCAAGAAAATATAGAAGGATTAAACATAAAGGATGTTGTACCATCTAGCTTAAGTGTAAATAAAGTAAGTGTAAATGGAGAAGAACATCAAGAATTAAAAGGAAGAAATAATATAGAAATTCCTTGTAATATGCAAAAAGATGAACAAAAAACTATAACAATGGAAACTGCTGTTAATTATTCACAAGCAAGAATTAAAGCAGAGCCAATTACAAATGTAGCAAATGCAGAGTTATTAAGTAAAAAAGTTGCAACAACACAAGAAGTTAACCATATAATTGAAGCAAATGAAAGTGCTAATAATGAAGAAAATACAGATAATGATAATAATGACAATATTGATGAAGATAATAATATAGACAATAACAATAAGAATGACAATGATATAGCAAAAGGAACAAAAATGATAACAGGAATTGCATGGTTTGATGAAAATGCAAATGGACAAAAAGATGATAATGAAACAACTTTAAGTAATATAAAAGTACATTTATTAAACACTAAAACAAATAACCTAATAAAAGATGAAGATGGAAATACTTTAGAGGCTACAACAAATAATAATGGTGTATATGTATTAAATAACATATCTGATGGAGAATATATTGTAATATTTGATTATGATAAAACAAAATATTCATTAACGAAATATAAGGCAGAAAATGTACCTGAAACAAATAATTCAAATGTAATGTCAAATGAATTACAAATAGGAAATGAAAAAGAAAAAGTTGCATCAACAGATATAATTCAAGTAAATAATCAAAATATTTCTGATATTAATATTGGACTAATTAAATTACAAAACTTTGATTTAAAACTAGAAAAATTTGTAAGCAAGATAATAATTCAAAATTCAAAAGGAACAACATCAAAACAATATAATGATGCAACAGTTGCAAAAGCAGAATTAGATGGCAAAAAGATAAATGGAACTAATGTTATTATAGAATATAAAATAAGAGTAACAAATGTTGGAGAAATTGATGGATATGCTAGAAAAATAGTAGACTATATGCCTAATGATTTGAAATTTAGTTCTGAATTAAATAAAGATTGGTATCAATCAGGAGAAGGACTACATAATACAAGCCTAGCAAATGAAAAAATAAAGGCAGGGGAATCTAGAGAAATTACATTAACATTAACAAAGTCAATGACTGAAAATAATGTTGGTTTGATTAATAATACTGCAGAAATTGAAGAAAGCTATAATGAGCTTGGAATTGAAGATTCTAACTCAACACCAGCAAATAAGGTAAAAGGTGAAAATGATTTGGGATCAGCTGATGTAATCTTAAGTTTAAAAACAGGTGGAATAGTTTACTTAAGTATAGTAGTGGCTATTGCAGTAATTTTAGGAGTAACAGCATATGTAATAATAAGAAAAAAATCAAAAAACGGTGATAAAAAATAAGAAGGAAAGGAGGTAGAAAAATGAAAAAATTAAAAAAGTTATTAATTTGTATTATGCTAACTATACTTGTTGGATTAGGAATAAATCAAGTGTCAATGGCATATGAAGTAGGTCAAACTTTGAAGATAGGACATAATGATTATAAAGGAAGTAACAATATATTTTGTTTAGAACATAATCAGACTTTAAAAGGTAAAATGACTTATAAAATAATATCTCAAGTTATAATAAAAGGAAATAAATCAACAGATACTGAAGGAAAAACAATAGAAAATGTAGCAAATGGTAGATTAGCTGCAATCTTAACTTCTGATGAATCAAAGGAGACGAAATCTAATGCAATATGGAACTTTGCAGCAGTATGGATGGAAAATGTAGGAAAACATCACGCAGGACTTTATAGTGGATTTGCAAGTGGAGTAGCAGGAAAAGAAACAACTTTAAATCAGACAGCAACTGATTATGCAGATAGTATTGCCAATAGTATGCAAGCAAAAGACAATACAGATAAAAATAATATCAAAGTAAAAACTACTCAAAAAGATGGGAAAAAATACATAAGGGTAGGACCATTTAATTGGTCATTTGCAGGACAATTAACAGAGTTAACAATGTATGACCAGAATAATCAACCAATAGAAGGAAAACAATATAGCACATTTAATGGAATAACTGAGAACTGGATAAATGTAGAAAATATTCAATCAGGTTCAGACTTCTATATTTCAATACCACTAGATGGAAAAGTCACAAAAATCACTAAAATAACAGCAAATGCAAAATATAATTTAAAAAGTGTAAAAATTTGGTTTTTAGAAGCTTCAACATCAACTTATCAAAACTTAATTATAACAGAACCAAATTCAGGTGAAGAAACAATAGCAATAGATTTTCCTTATGATATTGGAATATTAGGTGATTTAAAGGTAATAAAGGTTAATAAAGACAATAAGAAAATAAAATTAAAAAATGTTGGTTTTTACATTAAAAATGAGGACCTAAATCAATATGTTAAAAAATCTAAAAGTGGAGATATAACATATGTAGACAAAAAAGAAGATGCAACTGAATTTAAAACTAACAAAAAAGGTGAAATTTCAATTAAGAATTTAATTGTTGGTACATATGCAGCTTATGAAACAAAAAATCCAAATTATGGATATAAAATAGTAGAAGATGGAAAACAAAAAGAAGTTGTTGTAGATAAGACTTCTGAATTAGTAATGGAAAATAAGCAAGTATACATCAAACTTTCAGGATATGTATGGGAAGACTTAGTGTCAGGAAAACAATCTTATAGAAATGACCTATTTAAAGATAATAACTATGATAGTAATGATATATTACTAGACGGAATTACAGTAAGATTAAAAGACAAAACCACAGGAAAAGTAGTTATAGATGAAAAAGGCAATAAGATGGAAACTAAAACTGCAAATGGTGGAAAATATCAGTTTAAAGATGTTTTAATAGAAAAATTAAAAGACTATTACATAGAATTTGAATATGATGGATTAACATATACAAATGTTGTACCACATATTGATAAAGACAATGGTTCAAAAGCAGCAGAATCATCAAATGAAAGAAAACAATTTAACCAAAACTTTAGTGTTGTAGAAGGAACAGGAGAAACAACAGGAATAACAAGAGATGCTAATGGTAATGAAAAACATAAATTACAATATAATGTAGATAAAAAAGCATATAAATCAACACTTATAAATAATGGACAATATACTATTAAGGGAAATACAGATGAAACAAAATATAAAATTAAAGATCACTTTGAATGGGGACAAGAAGAAATAAAAAATATAAATTTAGGATTGTATAGAAGAGAGCAACCAGATATATCATTAGTAAAAGACTTAGATAATA
>ERZ827512.172-NODE-172-length-101669-cov-13.480229_pt1 | contig 101669 bp, 99 predicted proteins | sample MGYA00519916_ERZ827512 | MGnify/ENA primary metagenome ERZ827512 (study PRJEB31778, sample SAMEA3449335) | human gut metagenome | biome: human gut; feature: human-associated habitat; material: faeces | place: United Kingdom | collected 2010/2012 ...
AACTTTCTGGTAAACCAGATACACCACCAGATACACCATCTATGTTCATATCTCTTATTTCATCTATTGAACTATATCCTTTGTAATGTTGATATATTCTTTGTACTACTACTTCAAGTTTGTCTTGGAATGATAATACTATCTTCTCTTTTTCAAAGATTTCATCTATTTCCTCACTTGTTATTACATAACAAGGTTTTGTTTCTCCTTCTATATACTTTAATGTAGCAAGATTATATCTCTTTATTAATTGAGTTAATGCTTCATATCCAAATTCTTTTTTATAAGCATATATTAAAATGTCAAACTTGTCTTGTGATGTTAATAATGATGGTATATCAAAAGGTATTGCACTTGATATGTTTGTTTCATCTACACCATATTCTTTTGCCAACAAGTCTGCAATAAGCTCTTTTACATATCTCTTATCATTAACATCTCCATATGTACAGCCTTTTAAAGCCTTTTTTAATGCATATTTTTTGTTTTTTCTACGTTTTAACTCTTCTTCTGAAAGACCTATATCATATAAGTTTATTTTTGTTATTTCGTCTAATCTTTTCTTAACATAGTTTTTCATTTGGTCAAGTGTATATGTCTTATCATCTTTTTCAATCTCTGTTTCAACCTTAGCATTTTTATTTTTCTTTATAAAGTAGGCTACTGCTGCTCCTGCTCCTATCAAAACAACTATTGATAATAAAATATTAGTTATTGACATTTTTTCACCTCATCTTCTTTTGCAACTCTTGCAATTTTCTTAAAATTTTGTTTACGAGATCTTCAACAGCCTGCATAAACAAGTAATTATCATCTAATCTATCTTCTTTTATTAAATTTTTCTTTAATCTTAAAAACAAATCTGCAACCTTATTTTCTTCTGCTGCTTCAAAATACAATATATTATATGGTATTGCATTGATCTCTTTCTTTTCTCCTAAATACTTAGTAATATTTTTTATATTGTATGTATTTGACCTATTATCATATTTACCAATAACAGGTAAAAATTTTGGCTCATAATATTCTTCATTTTCCTCTTTTAATTTGATGTATCTATTTACACTTGCTAATCTTTGAGAAAATACAAATATATTTAAATTTGATATTCTCTTTATTTCGTCTTTTACTTCTTTTTTTAAGTTTTTATCTAAGTCTACTACAACCATATCATAATATAAATTAGCATTTCTTATAAGGTCTATGTAAGATTCCTCTAGTCTTTCGTATTCTGAATAGTTTTCATCTACTGTCTTATCTCCAGCTCCAACATATCCACATAATACTTCAAGTCTTCCTTTAAATACAACTTTCGTATAGTCTGTTATGACTTCTGGAGTTATTTTTTTACTAGTAACTAATTTTGACAAACCTTCTATTCCATTTTCAACAGCTATATTGTTGCTTTTTCCTCCAAAAATTTTTAAATTTCTTTGAACTTCATCTCCAAAGAAACAATTTTTCATTGTAGAATCCCTAAAACTCGTCGACATAAGTAATACTTTAAAGTTACGATCAATTGCCATCCTTGTTGCCACCGCAACAGAAGTCAAAGTTTTTCCAGATTGTTCTCTATCATCATTCCAAAATGTTATAATTGACATCTTCTAACTCCTTCTATAGTTCTTTAATTATGCTTTTAATTTTCTTTTCTCCTATATCTTTGTCTATGTCATTTACTAAAAATGCTATATTTTCTCTATATGTATTGCTCATGTTCCTTAATTTTAATTTTGAAAGTCTTTGGTTTTCGATTATTGCTGGCAAATCGCCATTTTCTAATAAAAAGTATAATTTTTCATCATTCCATATAGCTTTTATTCCTAATGCTAAATAATCAAAATATTCTTCTTCTTCTCTTAACATATCTTTTGAGAAGAAAATTCTTGTCATATGTGTTGGTACTCCTAATTGGCTTAATATTTCGATTCCTTTTTTTACAGAATATGCATCAAAACCAGTTACAAAATAATCTTTATCTGCTCCTTGAAGTTCAAACTTTGCAACCCCTTCAAAACTGTCTGTATCTATAATTATATAATCATAATTTAATTGTTCATTTTCTTCTAAGCCTAAATACTGCCTTAAATTTTCCAAACTTGAAAATCCGACTGCAACATCTATATTTTCATATGTTGTTACATATGTTTTTGTAGGATTTATGACTGGAACTATGTATTTGCATTTTTGAGTTATTGTATTATCAATTACAAGTACGGTTTTTCCTGTTCCTGTAAGTGTAAGAACTTTTGCTATATTCAATATAATATCTGTTTTATCATACGCACCTATAAAACCTATTTTTATCATATGTCTGGATCTTCCTTTCTTTGATTTTTGTAAAATCATACAGTAAGGGCATTTCCTGCCCTTATCTGTAATTATTTTTATTGATTTAATGATTCCAAATATTTTTGTCTTGCTGTAATTTGATTTGCTGTATTTTCATCTTGTTTTGATTTAACTTTATTTTCATAATCATCACTACTATCTATTAGTGATTGTAAATAATTATTTCTTATAGCTTTAGCTGTATCTGTATATCTAGCTCTTAATGTTTCCATTGCAGCTGATACTATATTAGGGTCAGCAGATATTTGTGCTGTTACAGCTGCATTTGGTATATATGTTGGTGTTGCTGCATTTTGCATTCCTGCTTCTACATATTTTGTTGCATATAGTTTTGAACCAGATAATCCTGAAGCTTCAACTATTGCACTTGATATTGTTAATATTTCGTCTTCGCTTAAGTTCATTCTTACTGTATCTGTTATGTATGTTCCATCATTGTTTGTTGGAATTGTAACTTTAGCTTTAGAAATAACTATAAAGTTTTGTCCTGTTGGTGTCATTAATCTTATATCTACATAATCATCTGTCATCAAATCTGCTGGTAATACTATCATATTGTAATCTTCTTGTCTTACATCATCTGTTATATTTTCATCTGATTGTACAATAAGATTTGGTGTAATAACTGTATTTTTATTCATTGAAACTTTAGCTAAAACTGGAACATTGTTAATATCAATATATTTTTTCACTCTTTTTGTTGATGTATTCATTGTTGAATTATCTATCTCAAAAATATAGAATTTTTCTGTAGCATCCTCTTGGAATACTCTTGTTTGTGTATCTGTTTTGCTTATGTAATAAGCTCCATAATCATCTTGTACTTCTCTGCTACTGTTTGATGATATATATTTTTCTATTGTTCCATCAATACATGTGAATTTCTCACCTTTTTCAATTCTGTTTCCATCACTATCTTTTAATTTTGTGTCATAGTTTGAACCATCATTTTGCCAAATTTCAACTATAGTATCTGCTGTGCTTTCATCTCTTTGTAAATATAATCCTTCTTTATCAGTATGAATTTCTTCTCCTTCTTTTGTTTGTAAGAACCATGAATCTATTACTGATGCTACTGATGTTGCATTACTTGGTATTGAGTCTTTATGTATCCTTTTAGTTGAAAACATATCCTCTGTTAAAATTTGTCCTGATTTTACATCCTGATTTAATACATAAACATTCTGTTTTGCATTTAGCTCTGTATTTAATTCGTCTGTTTTAGACTGTAATTGTCTAAATAAGAAAAATATTGGTACTGTAGCAATTATCAGTGTTATTACTACTCCTATTAAAAACGAATTTCTTGATTTTCTTTGCATTGGATTTGATGCCATTTTTTATTCCTCCTTATTATATTTGCATTTATATGCTATCTTTTTATATTTTACCTCTTTTTTAGATTAAAATCAACATAGTTTTTAGCTTGTAACACAAAATTAATATTCTTGTAATATTTTTGTAATATTTCTTGTAACCCTTTATTTCATTAGGCTTTAGTTATCATGTCTAGAGCCTTTGCAACCCCATCTTCATTATTAGAGCCAGTTACATATTTTGCCACTTCTTTTACTCTTGGAGTACTTTGTCCCATTGCAATTCCCATGCCTGCATTTTCAATCATTTTTTTATCATTTATATTATCTCCAATAGTTACAATCTCTTCTGTGCTTATTTGCATTTTTTCTTTAAGAACTTCCAAAGCTGTCCATTTATCTACATTTTTCGCAGAAATCTCAGTATAAAAGTATTCAATTGGAATTTCTTCTGTTCCCTGTCTTATAATTTTTCTAGACATATGAGCTACTTCAAGAACTTCTACGTCATCTACTTCTTTCAACTTTCTCATTATTGCATTAAAAATTGTTTGATGTCCATCACATATCATTATTTTCAAAATTTTTCCATCTATATTTGCTACATAATCGTATATACTATCAACAATATTTATATGTGTTTTATCTTCTTCTGCTTTTGTCAAATTTTCCTTATGATAATATAGCACATTATATTGCAAATTTTTAGCAATAATTTCCTTTTCTGTATATACATTATAATAAATACTATTTTCTTCACAAATTTTAATAATCTCTAATGCTTTTGCTTTTGACAAAGTATTTTCATAAATAATTTCATTATTTTGTATATCATATATTATTGCTCCATTGCCAGAAACAAAATATTTTTCACTTTTAATATCTTTAGCAATTGTTTTTACTGAGTCTATTGGCCTACCTGATGCAATTATTACTTCAATTCCTTTTTCTTGTGCTCTTAGTATTGCTTCTTTCGTAGGTTGTGTTACAACTCCATATTGGTTTAACATCGTTCCATCTAAATCTATCGCTACTAACTTATACATTTTTTCCTCCTTGTTAATTTGGGGTCGGAGATTTTTTTGACAATTTTCAAAAAATTTCCTGTTTATTTTACTCGAAAATTGTACATCATAATGTTAGAAAAAGCAATAGTTTTTTCTACAAAATGTTATATATAGCAGGAGGTGAATAACATGGCAAACTCAAACAACAGTAACAAAAAATTAGTTCCAGAAGCTATGAGCGCTTTAGATAAATTTAAATATGAAGTTGCTTCAGAAGTTGGTGTAACTTTAAAAGACGGATACAACGGAGATATATCAGCAAAAGATGCTGGTAAAATCGGTGGAAATATGGTTAGAAAAATGATTCAACAAGTTGAAAACAATATGGCTAATAAGTAGTTTTTACTATAGTTAGTTTCTAATAATATTTAGTTTGTGCTTTTCAAAGCACAATATGGCAGAAGTATTTTTCTTGGTTTTATATATGTTTTTAGTTTAAGCATACATAAAGGCAGGAGATGTGCTCCTGCCTTTTATTAAATTTCTTCATCATTCAATACTTTTTGTGCATTTAATGTTGTAATTTCTATCAATTCTTGCTCCGGAATTATTTTTGCAATTTTTTTCAAAATTTTAGAAATTTTAGGATAAATTTGATTCGGTCTATGAACGTCAGATCCCATGAATGTTACTAGTCCTGACTTTAACAATTTTTTTACAGTTTTCTTAGCTTCAAAACCATACATTCCATCAATACTTCCGTAATTAGATTGAAGCAATGCCCCCATTTCTACTAACTCTTGAATAAAGCCAATATTTTCTTTTACATAGCTATATCTTTCCGGATGTGCAATTATAGGTTTATACCCATTCGCTATTAACTCATATACTAATTCTTTAGCATATAAAGGCTTAGTATTTAGAGGAAATTCAAATAATATGTAATGTGAATTATTTATCGTAGATGCCTTTTGATTTGCTATAAAATTTATCATTTCAGTAGAAGCATAAATTTCACTACCCAAATATAAATTTATAGTGCTATTATTTTGTACACCATCTAGTAATTTTTTTCTTGTTTCTACATCACATTCATAATATCCTTCGATATAATGTGATGTAGAAATTATTGCTGTAAACCCAGCAGATTTAGCCTCTTCAATCATTTTTATTGTATCTTCGCCACTAGTTGCTCCATCATCAATTCCTGGTAAAATATGTGAATGAAAATCTATCATATCTAATTATTAACTCCTGTCATTATTGTTATCATAGCTCTCATTATTTCTGTTATCTACTTTTTCTTTTTCTTGCATCAAATAATCATTAAAACGTTTTAACATTTCTGTAGCTCTTTCTTCTGGAGTTTTTCCTTCTTCGTCACGTATCTGATTAGCTTGTTCCTGCTCTTCCAAAGCCTTTTTCTGAAATTCTTCTGGATTTCTATCTCTATTTAACATATCTGTAGTTCTATTTACTTGTGCTTCTTTTTGTTTTTGATACTCTATTTCTTTTCTTTTTGTAGAAGGTACTGAAGCATAATAATAAGTTTCATTGCTCTTTTTATTTGTAGATGGTTTTTGATTATAAACAACTCCTGCTATATTTCCACCAACATTCTTAATATCTTTAACAACTTTTGTTAAATCATCTTTTTTAGTCATATTATGTCCAACAACTACAATTGTTGAATCTACTATTCTTGACAATACGACTGCATCTGTTACTAATTTTGATGGAGTTGCATCTATAACAATTAAATCAAACATTCCTTTTAGTTTGTGTAAAAGATGTGACATTTGAGGACTTGACAATAACTCAGATGGATTTGGTGGCACATTTCCAGATGGCAATAAATACAAATTTGGTATTTCTGTTTCTCTTAAATAAGCACTTATATCATCACTTTGAGGATTTTCTGCTCCCATTCCTGCTAAATAATTAGATAATCCCGGACATGCTTTTACATTAAAAATGTCATGTAAGCAACATTTTCTCATATCTGCATCAATTAAAACAACTCTTTTATCTGTTTGAGCAAAAGCAATTGCTAAATTAGAAGACACCCATGTCTTTCCTTCTCCTGGTAATGTTGATGTTACTAATAAAGACTTTAAATGTCTACTTGAATTCATAAATTGTATATTAGTTCTCAATGTTCTAAAAAGTTCAGATACATGAGATTTTGGATCTTCGTGTGCTATCAATTCTCTTTTCATTATCTTCTTCCTCCTCTTTTGTTTCTTGGTGTATTAGTTTCGTATAATGGTAAAGAAACCAACACTCTAAGCCCTGTAATCTTTTCAATATCGTCTTCTGATTTTACTGATGTATCTAACATATTTAAAACTAAAACATATAATACCGCAACAACTATTCCGATAAATGCAAATATAACAGCATCTTTAACATGATTTACATTATATGGTGCTTGTGGAATTTCTGCCAAATCTACAACATGAACATTCTCTGCTTTATAAAATTCTTTAACATTTTCTATAAGAACTTTTGACACTTCGTTTGCAATTTTAGTTGCTAAAACCGGATCAGCATTTTCTACCGAAATCTCAATAAATTCTGTGTCATTTGTAGTTGTTACACTAACACTATTTTTCAATTCCTCCTCATCCATATCTAAAGCTAAATTTGAAATTACATTCCTTACAACTTTGTCACTTTTTACAAGTTTAATATATGTTGAAACCAACTTAGAATTTAATGTAACATCTGTTGTTGTAATAGAACCTACATTTGTTTGTGATGAAGAGTTTGTTGCTAATATCAAACTTGTCTTTGCTTTATATTTAGGCTTTACAAAACCTACACTATAAATTACTCCTATAATTGCAAAAATTGCAACTATTAGAGCTATTTGTACTTTCTTTTCCCAAAATATTTGAAATAATTCTTTTAAATCTAGTTCTTCCATTCTCTTTTCCTTTCATCTTTACGTATACTAAAAAATATTATTATTGCATTTATAATAATTAATATAATCGCTATCATCAGTGTTGCAATTCCAAATGAAACCACTTTTGAAATTACATTTTGAATAATTGCCACAATCATATCTGAAAATGCATCATTAAAAATCTTTATTCCTTTAATGCTAACTCTTAAATTGATTATCTGACAAGCTATAAGTTCAAAAGCTGAACTTGAAAATATCGCAGTTCCAATACTTTGAAAATCTTTTTCGATATTTTTATTATTTACAATCAAAATAACAATTACATCTATTACCAATGCTATTATTACTATTTTTTCGATTTTATCTTTTTTTATAACAATTTCTTTATAAAATTTATTTATATCATTTTCATATTTTGTATGAACTAATGTATCTGTATACTCTTGACATATATGTTCAACAAATTGTTCAATTGCTTTTTGGTTTTTACTATCTCTAATATTAAGTTTATCTATATTAGCATTCAAATTGTCTGATATTTCTGTTATATCAATGGTTTTATTTGCACCTTCATATATATTTGAAATCATTAAATTTATATCTTGTTTTACTTTTTCTTCTGTGCATATATTTTCTAATATATTTTCTTCAAAGCCTGATTGTTCAATGTATTTTTCAAAATTTGATTGAACTAATTTATATGTTTCACTATAAAAATTAGTTTCTTCCATTTTTTGAATTATATAATTTTTATTTAAAACTGTTTGTGTTACTATTTGAATTACCCCTATTGCTATGCTACACACAGCAAGCACCACTATAAGTATGAATTTTAGAAGATTTGTTAATACTTTCATTTTGACTTTCCTTTCCTATTTTTCAAGTTCTGCATATACAACATATCTTTGTGTTGCATATCCGATATTGTTGAATGGATAACAAGTATATATCATCAATATTTCCTTGTCTCTTTGAATTGGCAATTTATCTACATCTGTCTCATTTATTAATTCCATGTCATAAATTTTGTATGTATATTCGCCATATGATGTAGTAATTTTAATTTCATCGCCTATCTGTAATTCTGAAAATCTTCTAAATACTTTTTTGGAATTATGCCCCATATAAACAATTGAACCACCTTCTCCCGGAAAATAACTTCCAGTAGAATGTCCAACTCCTTTTTTTAATACATCTAGTGTATCTCCGAAATATACTGGTAGATTTACATCTATTTTATCTATTTCAATTGTGGCATATTGTGTGCCATATTCAGGATAATTTTTTAATGTGTATTTTTCTTCTTTTTTTACTATTGTTGGTTGCTCTGTATTTTTATTGGAGTTTGTTGAAATTGATACTTTATTTGCTAATGTAAAAATTGTTTCTATTTCTCGCCCTAAAAATAGCTTTACTCCAAATAATAAAAGTCCAGTAATTAATAAAGCAACTATTATACTACTAATAGTTGCTTTTACTGATTGCGTTAATTTATTTTGCGTTTGCAATTTTTTTTCCTCCAACAGTGATAGCAAGGGCAATCATTGCTATTACAGATACTGTTAAAACAACGTTAACACTATTATTTCCTGTATATGCTAATTTGCCATTATTTTGTGCAACTGTTTCAATTAGTTTTCCGTTAGCATCGTAAATCTCTACTGAACCAGATTTGAATACTAATTTTGCACCTACAATGTCAGCTGTTTCTTTAGCAATTGTTTTTAATTCACTTTTTTTGTCTTGAGTTAATTTATTATAATTTGTAACTCCTGCATTTTCCATAACTGCTACTGCTTCATCAGCTTTTGACATTATTTGATTTGCTTGTTCGTCTGTTACTTCATTTTCAGATAAATATCTTTCTATTTTTACTTTATCTGCAAAAGTCATTCCGTATTTTTCACCCTTTGTATATAATTCATCAGCCAATGTTGATGATGTTGTTGCGTTTACTACTGTAGCACATGCCATTAAGATTATAGCAACTAATATTGATATTAATAATGTTTTTTTCATATCAAATTCCTCCTTTTTATATTACAATTTGATTATAACATTTTGTATTTTTTTGTGCAATAGTTTTTGAAAAATTATTTATAATTTGTCTTTTTTATTATTTGATTACTTATACTTTTAATTGTATCATTTACTGTATAATCAGCTTGTCCGAACACTTCTCTGTGTAATTGTTCCACATTACTTTCAAGTGTTACTGGAACACCATACCATCTGTCTAGTGTTATTCCTTTTGTTTCATATGGCCATCCTAAACTATCTGTAATATTGAATGATGCTATGCTTGGAACTAATCCTAGAATATCTGTTGTAGAAATATTTGTACTTACTCTTGGTAAAATTGTATCAACTAATTTATTTAATTGTCCTACACTTAATGTCTTAGCTTTAGTCAACATTGCTTCGATTACAGTTCTCATTCTTTCAGTTCTCTTATAGTCTCCACCTGCTGTATATCTAATTCTTGAATATGCTACTGCTTGTACACCATCTAATTTTTGTTTTCCTGCTTTTGTTATGCTTGATGATTTTACTCCAGAGCTTTGTGAAGTTGCAGTTATATAATCGTTTATATATTTTAATTCTGAACTATCTATGTCAATTGTTACTCCATCCATCGCATCAACAGCTGCTATAACAGCATCAAAGTTTACTGTTACATATTCTGATATGTTCAAATCTAAATTTGTATTCAAAGATTTTAATGTATTTTGGGCTCCACCATAAGAATATGCATGTGTAACTTTATCTAATACTTGTTTTCCATGTTCTTCTACTTGCATATAAGTATCTCTATACACTGATAAAAGCTTTATATTTTTAGTTTTTTGATCCATACTTGCTATTATAATGCAGTCACTTCTATTTCCTAATCCATAGTCATCAGCTCTACTATCTATTCCTAATAAAGCTATATTTCTATATCCTGACAATTCTTCTTTTGTCTCTTCACTTATACCTATTGCTGTTTTGTCTATTTCCTCTATATTAATTTTTCCAAGCTTGTTTGCAACAAGTCCAGCTGCAATTCCTGCTAATATAACTATTATAATTAATATAACCAATAATATTCTTAAAAATATTTTTAAAGCTTTTGACTTTATTTTTGGATTTTCTTCACTATGTTTTCCCATTTTAACCTCTTTTCTTTTGGATTAGTTTAACTCTTCTTTTGATATTTTAAGAGCCTCTATTATTACTTTGTCCATATCAAAATATTTATATTGTCCTAGTCTTCCTCCAAATATAACTTTATTATCCTTATCTGCCAATTCTTTATATTGTGCATATAATTTAGTGTTTTTCTCATCATTCATTGTGTAATATGGTTCTTTTCCTTGTACCCATTTATCTGGATATTCTCTTGTTATTATTGTTTTCTTTGCAGCTTCTCCTTCTGCTATTTTTCCAAGGCTTGGGCCATATTCAAAATGTTTATGTTCTATTATTCTTGTGTATGGAACTTCATATTCTGTATAATTTACTACTGCATTTCCTTGATAATTTTCTTCTTCTAATTCTTCTGTTTCAAATCTTAAGCTTCTGTATTCAAGTTCTCCAAATTGATAGTTGTAATATTTATCTATTGGACCTGTAAATACTATTTTTTCTGCTATATTTTCTAATTCTTCTCTATTATCAAAGAAATCACAATTTAGTCTAACTTCTATTCCATCTAACATTTTTTCTATTATTTGTGTATATCCTCCAATTGGAATTCCTTGATATATGTCATTGAAATAGTTATTATCATATATAAATCTTACTGGTAATCTCTTTATTATGAAACTTGGTAGTTCTGTTGCTCTTTTTCCCCATTGTTTTTCTGTATATCCCTTTACTAATTTTTCATAAATTGTTTTTCCAACTAAGCTTATTGCTTGTTCTTCTAAGTTTTGAGGCTCTGTAATTCCCGCTTCTTTTTTCTCTTCTTCTATTTTTGCTTTTGCTTGTTCAGGTGTTACAACTCCCCATAATTTGTTAAATGTATTCATATTGAATGGCATATTGTATAATTCATTTTTGTACCTTGCTACTGGTGAATTTGTATATCTATTGAATTCTGCAAATTGATTTATGTATTGCCATACTTCTTTGTTGCTTGTATGAAATATATGTGCTCCATATTTGTGCACATTTATTCCATCTATGTTTTCTGTATAAATATTTCCACCTATATGTGAACGTTTATCTATTACTAAACATTTTTTTCCTCTTTTTTTTGCTTCATTTGCAAATATTGCTCCAAATAGTCCTGAACCAACTATTAAATAATCATATTTCATTTTTTTCCTCCGATTCTTTTCTTTGCCTCACCTATCACCAAAACAAATAATTCATTAAAAAATATATTATAGACTATTGCTAAACATATATTCAATATTAATGTAACAGTTCCTCCTATATAATAATTAAAAATTGTAATTAGCAAAAAAATACTTCCACACAATATATTTGATTTTTTATACTCTATATCGATATATTTTTTCATTTCTACAATTCTATATATTAAAATTACTACAAATGAAATCACTGTTGAAATAGATGCTGCATATAATCCTATCTTTTTTATAAATATTATATTAATTAAAGCATTTAAAACAGCTCCAACAATAGATGACACTCCTACCTGCTTAGTCTTTTTTAACGCTACATATAATCCTCCATAAAATGATACTAAACAGCTTGATACCACTCCTAAAAATAATATCGGAATTTGAAAACGTCCACTATCAAATTTACTATCAATTAATAGGTCAAATAATAATGGTGAAATCGCTATAAGGGCTATTAGCACTCCAAAACAAAAAGTACATAATGTATTAATTAATTTACTATAATACTTACAGCTCTCTTTTTCTTCTATACTTCTCGCTGCTAATTCAGTCCAAGCAAGATTAAATGCATTGTAAAAAGTAACTAATAAATTAGGAATTTTAGAAGCTGCTGCATAAATACCATTATATGAAGCTCCTAAAAAATATGTTATTATCAATCTATCTGATAAGCTTACAATCCATAATGCAATTGAACTTGGAATAATTGGAATAGAATATTTTAACATTTCCTTTAATGCATTAACAGAAAATGCCTTTATCTTAAACATTCTATGCAATTTTAATCTAAATGCTAGAAAAATTGCTGCTCCTAAATATGATATTGACAAGATTATCAAAACTGATTCTATATTAACCTTTTTGATAAATACAGCCCCTAATAATAATATCATATTAAATACTGAATATAGTATCACAGCTATAGAGTATATTAAATTTTTGCCATATCCTCTTGCTATTTGTCCTATTAAATCATAAAATGATTCACAAAAGTATAAAACCATAGCTAAAATTAATAATTCTAAATTTTTTTGCGATATACTTCCTCCAATGACCACTATTCCTAAAATAATTAATGAAAATATAAATACAAACAATATTGATGTTGTTATATATTTTATATGCTTTTCTTCTTTTTCGTTAATTAAAAATCTGAAAACTGCTTGTTGTACTAAAAGTGTCATTAATGGTAACATTAAACTAGCAAATGAAATTATTAAGTCATATATTCCATATTCCTCTGTTGAAAAAGCTTTAGTTATTATTGGCAATGTGACCATTGCTATTAATTTTGGAACGAACTGTCCTATTGTTAATATAATTGTATTTTTTGCCAACACTTTATTTTTTGTCATTTCAATTATTCTCCCCTCAACAGTTCTTTTTGCATTAATGTTTGTTTTGATAATTCTACACATCTATTTTTTATTTTAGTTCTTAGCTCTTCCCCCATCTCAACTTTTTCTCTTGCCAATTTTATAATTTTCTTTCTTTCTTCATCATTAGGTAAAACAGCAAACTCTTGAATTTCATCATATTCTAAAAGTTCTTGAACGCTTTTGGTTTTATGAGAATTTGAAGACATAAACACGCAAGGAGTTCCTCCTAATGAAGATAATATCGCTGGATGATATCTTCCTGATATAAATACTTTTGCATTTGCCAAAATCTTAGCTGCAGCTAAAATTGGAGTATCTATTGAAATTATAGGAGTTTTTGTGTTTTGTGAAACTTCATTTAAAAAAGCGTCTCCCTCACATACATCTACTAAAAATACATTATATTCTTTAAACTCACTTTTTACTTCTTGTACTAATTTTGTATATATATCAACTGCTTCACTTTTATTTTTTGATGCGTTTCCTACTGCTGACGAACCAGATATACATATATATGGTTTAGTAAAATCAAAATTATAGAATGATTCGTCTGTTGCACCTTGCATTCCCATCACATATTTTCCATTAGTAACTTTAAAATCATCATTTACAATGTCGTACCATGAAAACAATGCATCTGGATAATGTTTTAAATTTATATTCTTAAAATTTTCTTCTGCATATTTATATGAATATTTTTCTCTAACAGAAACTACTTCTGCTTTGCTAAATATTGGATTTACTAAATCTATTGTTCTTTGATTCTTATCTGAATATGGATCATCTGATAACATACCATTTAAGAAATATACTTTTTTTCCTAATTTTTCAGCCCAATACATTAGCATTGCTTCTATCATACACTCTCTCCATGGTGGAGTTGCAAAAATAAATGACCCTTCTCCATTTACAACCAATGCATCAAAATCATATTGTCTCAAATCAAAATCTTTTAAATGTGGATTTGCTGGAATACACTTTATTAAATTTTCAATTGATTTATCAAAATTATAACTTATGAAATCTGCACTACTAAAATAGTAATGTCCTCTTCTTAACAATCTGTTGAACATATATAATGCTTTTTTTAGGTAATCCCAATATTTAAATTTAGCAACCTTTCTATATACCCAACCGGGAATCCATCTTAAGAAAAATAATTCTCCTGTATCAACATTAGTATAATCACCATAAATTCTTCCTACTATCTCATTTTCTTCAGAAATAATTTGAGATAAAGCTGTACTTGTCGCTCTACAACCAAAATTTCCTCTATGTCTATTATCTCCTACATAAACTATTTTCATTATTTTGCCATTCCTTTCTTTATTTATTTTTTGCCTTTTTAAATTCCACTCCTGGTACATATTTATCATTTTTTCCTAAATTACATTTTAATCCATCATTTAGTGCATCTTTATACATTTGAGATATTCTATTATAATATTCATCTCTTTTTAAAATAGCCGTAATCTTCCCTAAAATAATCATTTTTCTCATTTGTGTCAAATATCTAAAAAGAGTCCATTTTGAAAAATATTTTTTTATTATTATAATCTGATTTCTTAAACCATAATAAGATTTCCAAGAAAATCCAGAAAAATTCGCTATTTTTGTTTTATGATTTAAAGAAGTACTATTAATATTTCTTATTTTGCTATATTTTAAAATTCTCAAAGAATATTCTGTATCATCAAACCAAATAAAAAATTCTTTTTTAGGTAATCCTATTTCTTTTATTACTTGCATTGATACATATAAACCGCAAAATGTTGATAGCTCATAATCAAAATATTCTTTTTGATATTCCTCATCTTTGCTCTCCACACACTTAAAGGATGGTTTTAGATGTTTTCTATGTTCTTTTTGAATTTTCCCATCAGTTTTTACACTTCCCGAATAAGCTTTTATCTTACCATTGTCTTCTTTAATCTGTTTTACAATTTCTTTATTATAATTTGAATCTAATATAGCATCATCATCAATTAGCAATAGGTAATCTAAATCATATTTTTGAGCTTGCTCTATTCCTTTATAAAATCCTCCTGCTCCACCTAAATTTTCTGTTGAATTTATAACTATAACATTTTCATATTTCAAATTTTCTAAATATTCTGTTGTTCCATCTATACTAGCATTATTTATTATTAATATTTTATCAAATTTTTCTTCTTGTTTTATACATGCTTCAACACATTCTTGTAATAAAGCTAATCTATTGTAAGTTACAATTACTACTCCTAATTTCATATTATTTACCCCTTCTTACTTAATTTCAATTTAATATTATATTTAGTCTTAGATACTAGCAACGGAAATGCTATTCCAAACAATGTATATATAATCCATATTCCTTTGCTTTTGAATGTTACTGGGAAGCCAGAAATCATTTCCATATTCTTTTTTAAAATTATTACGCCTATTATATTTACTAGTTTAAACGCAAGAAAATGTAAAATTAAAATTGGCATTGTATTTTTCCCTATATACTTTAAAACATCAGTAGCTATTTTTACCTTTGAAATAAAATATGATAATTCATATACCAAATACCAACCTAATATTGAAACACTTACAAAATATACTATATTAGTATATTGATTTTGTGAAATTTCTATAGTACCAATATTTTTTAATATTAATAACATTATAAAGCAAAAAATTAATATTATCATTTTTACTCTATCACTCATATCAAATTTTAATTTACTAATTACTTTTCCAAAAGCAAAAAATATATAACATGTAAATATTTGTAATCTTATAAATTTTACATCTCTTCCTGCCAAATATAATCCAATTATTAAAAAGATTGCAGAAACAATTAATTGAACTATGCTTTTCTTTTTACTAGAACTTTTTCTAATTCCAAACTCTATAGCTGCATATATAATTGAAATCCAAAAAAGTATTGGAAGAAACCATGTTGCACCTAACATTTCTGTATTTTTTCTGAACAATATTACTTTAAGAATATTAATTAAAATATCTTTTAATGTATAGTAAATGTGAGTAGTACTACTATATAAATTTATATCAATAAAAAAATTATTTAATAATATACAAATACCATTTCCTATTAAGAATGGAATATATAATCTTTTTATTTTGGTAAATATAAATTTTTTAAGGCTTTCTATATTTGCACTATAGTCTTCTTTAAATAAATATCCTGCAATTATAAAGAATATTGCCACATGAAATAAATATATAAAATGTTTATATCTAAAAGCCGTGTGTCCTATTACAATTAAAACAATTCCAATTCCTCTTGCTATATCTATCTGTATATTTCTTTCTTTATTTTCCAAATATTTTTTGCTCCTTTCAAATCTAAAAAGCTAATCAAGCCAAGCCAAAATGCTGGAAAAACATAATAATAATCAAATACTGGCGATACTTCAATTGTTAAAAACATTGCTGTGCAAATAAAAGTTTTTATAGTAATTGAAAGCACATTTTTCTTTGAATTACAAAGTTCATTTATTTTTTCTAAAATTCCGCCACTTATAAATGCCATAATTAAAGTTCCTATTCTTCCAAAATCATAAATAGAATATCCTATTGCAGTTTCCCAAAATACTTTTAACCCAGGAATTCCTGCATTTTTTGTAATTTCATAAATTTTACTAGTTACTATCGAAAAGCTCATATTCCAAGACTCTGGTAAAAGTCTAGAAACATAATGTAATTGATATAGCCCAAACATATATGGTCCATCATATTTTTCAAATATAAGAGCAAATTTACTCAATTGAGAAGAATAATAAAATACCACATTTAGTATAAGTTTTCCTAATCCACCTAAATTGTAATAAATCCATTCAAGATATGGTGGGAATTGACATTTTGAACTCCATATAAACATATTTATTACAGAACTTTTATCTGTTCCATACCTATTGTTAGATAAAAATATTAAATATATCATTATCGCAGCAAATGCAGCTATTAAGCACTTTAATATTGTTTTATATGTTTTACATTCTTTATTCAAAACTTTCTTTGCATAATTTCCACAGTATATAAATACAATGGCTGTTGAAACTAAAAATATCATTAATGCATCTCTTCCAGATATGATTATCCCTGGTATATTGTATATTACTGCTGATAAAACACCATATACAGTTATCTTTTTTTCATTTATTATTGCATAAGCTAATTCATATAACCAAATAATCAAAGATGAATTTGAAAAAATTAAAAGCAATGTTGCAAACCCATTTGTTTTTATATCTCTCGTTGTTCCTATATTTATATTATTAATAGAAATTATATATATAGCATACACTATTACACATACTAAAGAAACTATAAATAATGGAAATAAATTTATTTTTTCAGATAAATCTATTACTTTTTCCTCTTTATTTATTTTCTTATTTTTTGAATATTTTTTAAATGCATATTGTCCCCCTATAAATAAAGCCCAATATAGAATAATATATCCAAAACTATATATATTCAATTTTTGAGTATACTCTATTCCTAAGAAAAAATATAATATAAACGCAAAACCCCAAGAAATAAATATCCAAAATTTATTATCTAGAATTAGTTTATATTTATCTTTTTGAGTATATACCCAATAGCAACCAACACCTATTATTAAAACTAAGATTATTCTCATTATTATCTCTTGCATTATTTCTTATCTTTCCTTCTAATTTTTTTATAAAATTTTATATATTTACATAAAGCTTTTGCTCTATTTTTACTCCTAAATTTAACTCTTTTATATTCATTTTTGCTAACTTTTTTTGTACTTTGCCCTTCTAAATGCTTAACTTTTAATTCTTCATCAAATAGCATATTATATCCTTTGGCTTTTATATATACATTTAGCATATCTTCTTCCATATACATGAATGTATCACTTACAAATGCTACATTTTCATTTTTTAGCCAATCATTCATATATATTATAAATGCTCCAAATGGTACAAATGTCTTTGTATCAACTTTTTTATTTTCTGTATAATATTTTTCAAACCATGCATTTTCTCTTTTAGTTCTTTTTTCAAGAACAATTTTCCTTATTCCAGGAAAATTCATAGAAATTGTAAATATTGATTCATATATCATGTTTTTATAAGCTTTTTTTAATGGCATCTCATCCGCTCGTAAAGGATTTTGATGTTCACCCTTTAAATTAATTATGTCAGGGCATATTATATCATAACTTTCTGCCTCATTTTGAACCTTATTTAATTTTAAGATAAAATCTTCATCCTCAAATAATATATCATTATTTAATACTAAAATATAACTTGGATTATATTCTTGAGCTTTTTTAAATGCTATATTATTTGCCTTTGAAAAACCATAATTTTTATCTAGTAATATTACATCAACTTTTTCTTCATCACCAAATCTATTTTTCAATTCTATTCCAGTATTATTAGGCGACTTATTATCAACTAATACTACTTTATAATTCTCATCATTTAATCCATTTAATTTTTTTATACTGTCTATACAATTTATGGTATCATCTATATTTTGATAATGTAAAATTACAAATACAAACCTTATCATTTTTATCTCCTGATTATTTCATTATTTTTCTATATGCTTCCATGAGTTCATTTGCATACTTTTCTATTCCAAAAATAAATTCATTATTTTTTTGAACTTTTATCTTTTCATTTTCTATTTTAATTATTTTTTCTTTTAAAGTATTTATATCATCAAATAAAAAGCCATTTACCCCTTCATTAATAAATTCACTTGCTGCACAGTTTTTATTAACTATACTTGGCACTCCCAATGCTTGTGCTTCTAATACTGTCAATCCTGCTGTTTCATACCATCTACTTGGAAAAATTAAAGCTTTTGCACCTTTCATATATTCTTCAACTTCACTTGTATTTTTCCATCCAGTAAATTCTATGTTAGGATAGCCTCTTTCTAATTCTTCCTTTTCTGTTCCATCACCTACTACAACACCTTTATATTTTAAGTCTGTAATAGCTTTACAAAACAAATCCACTCCTTTTTCTTTTACTATTCTTCCTACATATAAATAATATTTATTTGTTGTTGGATCTATTTTCTTAATATTTTTATTTATATCTATTGGATTATAAATTCTTATAATTTTAGTGTTTTTTCCTAATGTACTTTTTAATATTTTTTCACTAAGTTCTGAAATAGAAATTGCATATTCTAATTTCTCGTTTAATTTAACTACTTTATTTTGAACAAATTGTCTAATTAATCTATAAAGTTTAAAAGCATAATTTCTTGAATCACAATTACATTTTATACATTTCCATGAAAGAGGTTTCAAATAGCATATTTGGTTTTCTTTATAATTAAAATATCCTCCATTAGGGCATGCCGAAAAATAATCATGTAATGTTAACACTACTTTAAAATTCATTTTAAAAGCAATATCAAAAACACTACTTGACAAAGCTTTTGTCCATCCATGTATATGAATTATAGTTTCTTCTTTATCAAGTGTTTTTAACAATTTTTTTAATTCTTTTTTTGCCTTAAAATTATAAATGCCATTTATAACTCCTTTTAACTTGTTTTTTTCTTTTAATGCTTCACATTGATTTGTTGAAATATATGTAACACCTTTAATATTTGCCTCTTTTTGGTTTACTGCAGAAAAAAATATCACATTTATACCTTTATTTTTCAATGTCTCGGCTGTATCTATTGCAACCTTACTTGCTCCGCCTTGTACATAGTTAAAATCATTTATAATTATAACATTTTTTATTTTTTTATTTTCCATTAATTTTCCCCATTTTCATTCCGATATATCTTGCAGCCATATCAGGAATAAATCTAATTAATACTTTAAAATTTTTATCTTGAATAGCTCTTTTTAAAACATATTTAGCCATTCCTCCACCAGCTTGATTTACCTTATAATTATTTAAATATTTGTTTTGACTAAAAAATACCCCTGTGTCATAATATCTTTTATATAATTGTTTAAATGTAAACTTATGTGAATGTTCTATTTCTGAATCAGCACAATATTTTATTCTGTATCCATTTGTAAGTAATTTATATGCTAAATACATATCTTCATTTGTCGGAAAATTCTTTCCATCATATCCATTTAACTCTACAAAGATTTCTCTTTTTATAGCAGAAGATGCATCTGAAAAGAAAAATGCATTAATTCCTATTCTTTCGATATCATCTTGTGTTTTTATATAAGAGTTTTTCGGATAATTCTTTTCTCTTGTATATTTCTCTATTGTATTATTAGAACATATTTGCCTACTATATGCCGCTTCACATTCGCCATTTTCAATTCCTTTTATCAAATTTTCTAGCCAATGTTCAGATTCAATTATAATGTCTTGCGTTATAAAAACTAATATATCTGCTTCACACTTTTGGGCAGTCTTTTCTCTAGTTAAACTATGCGAAAATTCTTCTTTTTCTATTATTTCATAATTACAATCTAAGTCTTTTAAAATTTCTTCTATGTTATCATTTACATTTGTAACAATATAGTTTATAGATGCTATATCTACATTTTTTTGTTTTTTTATATTTTTATGTAATTGATTTATATATTTTCTTGCATTATACAATGGGCAAATTATATCTACTGTCATTACATTGCCCCTTCCTTTTTTATTACAGCATAAATTGTTTGAAAAAATATCTTAATATCTGTCTTAAATGATATGTTATCAACATACTCTAATTCTAACTTCATTCTATCTTCATAAGTAGTATTATTTCTTCCATTTGCTGCCCAATTTCCAGTAAGACCTGGTTTTACACTTAAAAATTTTGATGCATTGTCTCCATATTTTTCTAATTCATCTTTTACAACAGGTCTTGGACCTATTAATGCCAAGTCTCCTTTTATGATGTTTAAAAGTTGAGGTAATTCATCTAAACTTGTTTTTCTTAAAACTTTACCAACTTTAGTTACTCTTGGGTCATTTTCTAATTTAAAGTTCTTTTTGTATTCTTCTAATTGCTCTGGTGTAAATTTCTTTATTAATTCTTCTGCATTTGTTACCATTGTTCTAAATTTATATATTTTTATTATTTTTCCATCTTTTCCTATTCTAGTATGTTTGAAAAATACAGGTCCTTTTGAGTCTAATTTTATTATTAATGCTATTATTCCTATTAATGGAAGTAATACAATTAACGCTATTAATGCTAAAAATAAATCTATTGCTCTTTTTATATTTATATATGAAATAAAATTCTTTTTTTCTTTGCTTTTTTCTTTTAGTTCTAAACCGGTTGAAACTCCGCCTACTATGTCCTCTTCTGCATAATTTATATTCATTATAATTTCCCCCTATTATAAATCTGATTTTGTCGAACACTGTCATTTTTACTATATCATTACTTTTATTTTTTTTCAACCTTTTTTATTAAATTTTTTATTACCTTAACTGGCAATTTTTACATTATTCTATATATTAAATGATTTTTGTTAAAAATTTGCAAATAATAAAAAAATGTTGTATAATAGAAATGTTAAGCCTATCGGCTTTATTTATCTTCTCTGTACTATTGTAGGAGAAAACCTGCATTTAGTTTTAACTATATTTTGACATCAAAATGGAGGAAATTTACAAATGAAAAAGTTATTAGGACGTATCTCTACACAAAAAATTATTCTTACAATGCTTATTCTAGAACTTGTCAATGTGATCATTCAAACCGTGCTTACTCTTAATTCTGAAATCACTCATAACGATGCAACAAATAAAGTTACCGTTACTTTTAATACTGGATTAATTATAGCACTTTCTATTGTCGGAACTATAATTTGTGTTATTGGCGTTTTGACTCTTTTTAATATTCAAAGAGAACACTATGTTCGAAAGTTAAAAGAACTGCAAGACCAATATCTTACTGATACTACTGAGTTAGCTCAACTACATGAAATAAACAAGTCTGAATATCTTGAAAAAATTCGTAGGCTACAAGAAGATAATCTTTCTATTAGCTCTGAGCTTCGCAAAGCCCAAACCGAGCGAATCAATTTATCTTCTGCTTATAATGCATTGGATTTCAAGTATGAGGAACTTTTGAAAAAAGTCAATAGTGAGAAATCCTAAAAAATTATTGCCAACTTTAGGCACACAAAAACCCCACTTAGCATATCATTAATTGAATATGCTAGGCGGGGTTCTTTTTTAATCTCTACTATATAAGTCTCTTGTATAAACTTTATCTTTTACTTTAAATAATTGATCTTCATATCTGTTAGCAACTATTATATCTGATTTTTGTGTAAATTCATTAAAATCATTTATTACTTTGCACTCATTAAACTCCTTATCTTTTAATGTTGGCTCATATATTATAATTTGAACATTATGCTCCTTTAATCTTTCAATAATACCTTGAATTGCGCTAAATCTAAAGTTATCTGATTCTGCCTTCATAGTTAATCTATAAATTCCAACAACATTAGGCTTTCTCTCCATAATCATCTCTGCTATATGGCTTTTTCTTGTATCATTTGAGCTAACAATTGCACGAATCAAATTTTGAGGTACATTTTCAAAATTTGCTAATAATTGTTTTGTGTCTTTTGGTAAACAATATCCTCCATATCCAAAAGATGGATTATTGTAATGTGTTCCTATTCTTGGATCTAAGCAAATTCCGTCTATAATATCTCTAGTGTTTAGCCCTTTTATTTCTGCGTATGTGTCAAGTTCATTAAAATATGATACTCTTAATGCTAAATAAGTATTTGCAAATAGCTTTACCGCTTCTGCTTCTGTTGAATTCATATATTTTATTGGTATTTCTTCTTTTAATGCTCCCTCTCGTAAAAGATTTGCAAATTCAACGGCTCTTTCTGACTTTTCTCCAACTATGATTCTTGATGGATATAAATTATCATATAAAGCTCGTCCTTCTCTTAAAAATTCTGGACTAAACATTATATTATTAATTCCATATTTTTCTTTTATTGATTCTACATATCCTACTGGTATTGTTGATTTTATTACCATTGTTGTGTCAATTCCCATTGATATTACTTTTTCTATTATGTCTTCTACTGATGATGTGTCAAAGTGCTTGTTTTCGTCATCATAGTTTGTTGGTGTTGATATTATAATGAATTTTGCTCCTTTAAAAGCTTCTTTGTAATCTAGTGTTGCTTGTAAATTTAAGTTTTTTGTTGCAAGAAATTCCTCGATTTCTTTGTCTCTTATTGGTGATTTTCTTGCGTTTATCATGTCTACTTTTTCTTTTATTACGTCTAATGCTATCACTTCATTTTTTTGTGCTAGTAGACATGCTATTGATAATCCTACATATCCTGTTCCTGCTACTGCAATTTTCATGTTTTCCTCCTAAAAATTCCTATACACACATTTTTAATTAATTGTAATTTTATTTTTAAAATAATTTAAAATTATTTTTATATTATTTCTATATATAATTATATTTAACAAAACAACAACAACACTTGCTTCCAAAAAAACAATTATTGCATTTATTAACCAACTAAAATATGAAATAGTTTTAACTTGTGGCATAAAATTAGATATAATAATAATTATTATTGTTTCTATAATTACTATTAAAATTTTTTTTATGCTAGCAAGTATACTTCTTTTTAGTATAAATTTATTCGTATGATAAACAAACTCAATTGTTCTAATTGTCATAGCTATTATTGTACCTATTGTTACACCTATTAATCCAAATTTATAAACTAAAATTGTTGATATAATTATATTACTTAATGCTTCAATACAAGCTCCTTTTCTAGTTTCTTTAAAATGTCCTGCTGCTAATGTAATAGAACTATATGGCAATCTTATTGCCCAAATATATTCGCTTATTACTATTAAATATCCAAATGTATGTCTAATATAATTAGCATCTTTAATTCCCTGTGTATAAACTGAAATAAATGGTACTATTAATATCATTGTACAGGAAAAGCAAATCGTACAAATTGTAAAATAGAAAATTTCATATATATCAAATTTCTTATATAAATTTTTGTACTCATTTTTAGCAATCATGTCTCCCCAAGATGCTTCTATTCCATTAGAAAATACTTGAATAAATGATTTTATTCCTTTTACAACCAAGTGATATACCGAATACACAGAAACTTCTGTTAAATTACAAAAAAAAGTTAAAATAGTTATATCTGTATTTTCATGTATTACAAATGCAACATGTTGTATCAAACCATCCCATTTTTGCTTTAATTCATATTTTTCATTCACATCCATTAAATTGATTTTGTATTTCTTTCTTACATATAAATTTTGCAATAATGGTCTTATGACAAAAATAATACCACTTACTAGCTTTAACATTTGAATTGACACATGTAATTTTGCTAATACTATAATACATATCGTGCTAAAAATGTATGTTAATATTTGAATAATCGATATAATATAAGTTTTTTGTTCTGCTTGCAAATATAATTTATATGTCATTCCAAAAAAATATTCAGCAAATGTGCTCAATGAAATTATAACTATTAATGATATTGTATAAAAAGTTTCAAATTCTTTATTAACAAATAGCGGATATACTATAATCAATATAATTATATAGATTATGAAAATTTTAGCAATCATTCTAAAGAAATCTTCAGTTGTCTTTAAAATAGCTTTAATAGTTTCATTATCTTTTTCAGCTATTGGCTTATATAGTGCTGCTTTAACTACTGGTCCAAATCCAGACTCTAATAAAGTAATATATGTTAGAAATTGAGTAATTGATGAAATTAACCCATTTACATTTGACCCAAATTGACTTATTATTATTTTAGGAATTATAAATCCATATATTACAACAGTTATTTGCAATATCAAATTCGATATAATATTATATATTGCTCTTTTACTTCTCATTTTTTATTTCTCCAATTTTATTTTACTCGCTAATTCTTTATTTCCTAATTCACTATAATATCTGGCTAAACAAGCAGCTGGAGTAAAGGTTAGCTCTCCTAATATTGGCTCGTTATTACATTCATAAAAATCAACCCTCACAAATGGAAATTCTTTTGAAACATTTTTACTTATTTCTATCATTTTATCTAATGTCTTTGGTTTACTAATTACTTTATTATTTTGGTACTTTTCCTTACTATATTTTAATTCATTCCAATCTAAATCAAAATAATTTAATTTCAAATTTTTTTCTCTTTCACTACATACTAACACTACATATGGTTCACCATAAAAACAATAAATTTTATAGTCATATGGTAAGCCATTATTAGATTCAATATATTCTTCACATATAATATGTGGCTTTATGTGCGTATAATGAATTTCTCCACTTTCATATCCAAATTTAGTTCTTTGCCATTTTTTTAACAATTCAATTGTTTTTTTCTCATTAATTTTATTTTTATCATTACATATTATATTAAATCCACATCCATGTGTACATTTCAAAACAAATTTATTTGGCAATTTTTCAAAATTAATTTCATTCGGATTATCATATATATCAAGTAATTTAACTAGATTTTTTTCTTCAACACCTTTTTCAATTGCATATTGCCTCATTAAATATTTATCACTACATTGCCATACAGTTTTGTTTTTATTATAATTTTTTACTTTTAAATACATTAATTTTTCATTAAAATCCTTAGGGTTTCTTAAGTCTAATCTTTTATTAAAATATGTATAATATAATATTTTACTATATAGTTTATTATTTAATTTACTTATAATTTTTTTTATTGTTTTTTTCATTTTTTCATTCCCTCATTTCCATATTTAAGTCCAAGAAAATTAAGCAAAATATAAAATTAAATGTTTCGGAAAAAAGAATATTTTCAAAGCATCCTGCTAACAAAACCATGCAAATTCCATATTTTAAATACACAGCTTTCTCGTTTATTTTTTTTGATTTTATATTATAAAAATTATATAAAATTATATAGAACAATACAAATCCAAAAATACCATAATTAACTAAAATACCAATTGAAATGTTATGAGGATTATAATTTAAATATCCTAATTGATAAATATTATTTAAATAATCATTTGGTTTTGAACCAATAATAATATTATTGTCCTTTTTTATTGCATTAATGCAAACTGTCCAAATTTTTTCTCTACCACTAAATATACTTTTACTCGAAAACGGAATATTTATGTTTAATATACTTTTATGTATATATAAATAGCTAAAAAAAGCAGGAATTATAATACTAATTATAATTATACTAATAAATAGTATTTTTTGTATTTTAGCATTTTTTAATATATTAGGCGTAATAATATATAATATAATTAAGTAAACTAATGAAACTACTAATAAATTTCTACAATTAGTTTTATAAATTGCATAAAACGATAGTATATTAAATATTAAAACTATTATAGAACTTTTAGTAGAATATTTAAAATAGTAGTTACTTAATATCATTATATATAATATCAATTGAGCAATTGTATTCGGATTATATATATATGTTCCATTGTATTTTATTAATGTACCAAAAATATAACAAAATAAAATTAACAATGGTGGAATCATTACTTTTATTGGTTTAGCATCAATTTTAATATTTTCAAAAGCAAATAAATATAATGGCATACATAACATAATTAGTACATTTCCTAAAGGATTTCTATTTTCTATATAACAAAATAATATTAATACAGTGTAAATAAAATATACAATAACATTTTTTTCTTTAATTTTAAAGTTCTTTTCTTTAATTGTAAAAAGTATTAAAATAATTGAAAAAAAAGCATATAAATATATATAATAATTATTAATTACATTACTAATTACTTTTATATTAAAAAAATCTATAATAGCCAAAAAAAATAATATATATATAATACTGGTTGGAATTATTTTTTTATTTCTTTTCATATGTACCTCTTATAATCTTCTCTTTCTTTTTTTAAGTAGTTTTTTACATAATTAAAACTTATCTTTATAAATAAAAATGGATTAAAGCAACTTGCTTTAAAAAAACACCTAATAAAATTAAACAATTTTTTATCTTTTAAATATGTTAACATTATTCCAAAATATCTTCTACAATAAATATTTTTTTTATTATATCTATTTTTTTCTATTATCCCATCATATTCATTTAAATAATTTAACATTTCATGTTCATTTTTTTTGCTATTTAAAACATTAGTCCTATCCTCTAAACATGTTTCACATAATATTTGTGGTAAACAAGCTATTATATTTCCTTTATCAAAAAAATCTAATAAAAAACCTGCTTCTTGATTTCTTTTTAGCTTTATATTCCATTCACAATCTTTTATACTATCTTTTAGGAATAATAACATAATTGTAATTACTATATGTTCACCACTTAATAAATACTCGGAAATATTTCCTTCTATAGTTGGGCAATTAATCCATTCTCCAATTTTTCTATAACAGTATACTGCTCCATATTGTGAATTCTTTTCTAAAAATTCAACCTGCTCTTTTATTTTATTCTGATATATTATATCATCATCATCAAGAAAACAAATATATTTTCCATTAGCCTGTTTTAAACCTGTATTTCTTGCTGCACACCCATTCATATTTTTTTCATGTTTGATATATTTTATATTTTTATATTTTTTATAATTTTCCATAATTTTTTCAGTTTCTTCTCTATAACAAGTTTTTGGATCATTATCATCGACTATTATTAGTTCTATATTCTTATAGGATTGTTTTAAAACAGATTCTATTGTTCTCTCAATATACTTACTTCTTTTATAAGTTGGAATTATTATACTAACTAAAGATTCTTCCATTTTTCCCCTCATTTCATTTTTATGCATTATATTCACGAATACCAGCACACATTAATTGTACCTTTTTCAAATAAGATAAACCACATTTAAACCTAAACGGAAAATAAAATAATGTAAACAAATATTTCGTTTTAGGCTTAATTTGACTTAATAATGCTCCTTTATCATAAAAAAATTTTTCATTATATCCATTAAACCAAGTAGAAGTCCCTTGTTCTACAGTAGCAATATATTTAGGATATGCATATACTTTTAATTTTTTTCTTATGCAATCTGCTAAAAACAAAGTATCTTCTCCCGAAGAATATTTAGAACCACCTCCAAACATTGTAGAAAACCATATATTTTTGTTTCTTATTGATTTCAGTTTAAAAGCAATTCTAGCAGCACCATAATTCATAAAATTCAAACTATTAATTTTTTTGATTTTTTCATTAATTCTTCTATGTACTAAATTATTTGAATCTCCAACAGTCTTTATATTAAAAATTATTACATCTGCATTTGGCAATAAATTAAAAGCTTCTTGCACAATATCTAAATAATTATCTTCATATTTCATATCATCATCAGATAAAATGCATATATCTGAATTAGCAAACACAAGTGCTAAATTTCTATTTTTTCCTACACCTTTAGTATCTGTCGAAATTATTTTTATAATATTATTATTATTTATTTTCTCACTAAACTCATTTTTTCCATTTTGATTAGCTATAATAGCACTTGTTTTTAAATTCAAATCACTATATAACTTAAAATCTTCTATATCAGTCGCAGCAACTAAATGTTCTATTTTCATTGTTCTCATCCTAACTTTTATTAATAAAAATTTTCTTCTTATAAACCCCAAACACCATATTTCTACACGTATTAAACAAGCTACATATAAAATTTTGATGTTCAGCTTTCCTGTACAATATATAATGCCATTTAATCAAAGCCGTATAACTGTGATTGCTTATACTTCCATTTCTTTTTCTATACATTGCCAAGTCTTCACTTATCAGATAGCAATCTGCCTTTTTACAAACTTTTAACCACATTGCATAATCATTATTCTTTTTTATATCTTCTATCTGAATCAATCCTATTTTATTAGCATCATACATTACAGTTAAACACCCAGGCCAGCAATAATTAAACATTCCTGTTTTCGTTATTTTTTTAGGACCTGTTACTTTTCTTCCATTTGGATTACTATTTTCATCAATTTCAATATAATTAGTATAACTGAAATAGTAATTATTTTCTTTCATAAACTTAATTTGCTTTTCAAGCTTTTGTGGCACCCACAAATCATCACTATCCAAAAAAGCAATCCATCTTCCTTTTGCTTCTCTTAGGGCTTTATTTCTACTAACAGCAGCTCCACTATTTTTTTCATTTTTCAAATAAATAATTCTACTATCATTTATGTTTTTTACGATTTCATCTGTATTGTCAGTTGAACAATCATCAACAATTATAAGTTCCCAATTGCTATATGTTTGATTAATTACAGAATTAATTGTTTCCTGTATAAATTTTCCTGTATTATACGAAGGCATTATGATTGATACTAATTCCTCTTCCATGTTATCTCCCTAACTAATCTTCAATTTTTCATTATATTCCTCTTCTGTTATCTGTTTAGTTCTTAACAAATAATCACATAAATCCTCTGCAGTATCCATTCCTTCTGTATTTATATCATCTTTTCTAAAAACTTTTAAAATTGTTTCTAAAATTATTTTTGCATCTCCAATAAAAGTTATATTTTGAATATATTTCAAATCATAATTAATTTTATCTTCCCAAGTTATATTATTTCTTCCATTTACTTGTGCTAATCCCGTCAACCCTTGCCTAACTGAATGTCTTTTTCTTTGTTCATCAGTCATAAATATCATATCTCTCACAAGTTGTGGCCTTGGCCCAACAATACTCATATCACCTTTAATAATATTAATCAGCTCAGGCAATTCATCAAGGCTTGCACTTCTCAAAAACTTACCAAACTTAGTCAATCTTTGGGAATCAGGTAACAAATTACCTGATTCATCCTTTTCATCTGTCATAGTTCTGAACTTATATAAAGTAAAAATTTTCTCATCTTTTCCAGGCCTTTTTTGTTTAAAAATCACTGGACTTCCTAATTTGACTCTTACCAAAATTGCAACTATTAACAAAATCGGTGACAAACATATTAAAGCAATTAAACTTAAAATAAAGTCCAATGATCTTTTTATGTACTTTTCATATATACCTTTTTTATGTTCCATTACTCAAAACATCCTCTTATAACTTTTATGATTATACCCTGTTGCTCAGGAGTCATCTTATTATCAGAAGGTAAGCATAAACCTCTATCAAATATATCCATACCAACATCTTGTTTCTCTCCTGCAATATAAGCATTAGTATTAGCTCTACCATTACCTTTTCTAGTAATAAATGGATTCATTCTAAAAATAGGTTGCATATGCATTGGTTTCCAAATTGGTCTACCTTCTGCATTTATGCTTGCTATCTTTTCTAATATTTCAGTCGGACAAGATTTTCCCTTTTCACTTATATAAAGAGCTTCTTGTTCTCCTCTAACTTGTTTGCACATTGCATCTTTATCTATTATCATGCAAGATAACCAATAATTTGGTTCGCAATCTTCTGGAATTGGATTCATTTTTACAGGTAAACCTTTTAATCCTTCTTTGTATCTTTCATATATAGCTTTCTTTTGAGCTATGTGTTCCTCTAAATGTGGATATTGTCCCCTAACAACTCCTGCTATAACATTACTCATTCTGTAGTTATATCCTATTTCTTCATGTTGATACCATGGTGCATTTTCTCTTGACTGTGTTGACCATTTTCTTGCTTTATTTGCAGCTTCTAAATCATCTGTTAATAACATTCCTCCACTTGAACCTGTTATAATTTTATTTCCGTTGAATGAAATACAATTATATTTTCCAAATGTTCCAGTTTGTCTTCCTTTATATGTAGCTCCTAAACTTTCAGCAGCATCTTCTATAATAATTGCATTATGTTTTTTAGCTATTGCTGAGATTTCATCTATTTTTCCAGGTGTTCCATATAAGTGAGCAACTACTATTACTCTAACCTCTGGATAAATTTCAAATGCTTTCTCTAATGCTATTGGGTCCATATTCCAAGAATCATATTCTGTATCTATAAATACTGGTATTCCGCCTTCATATATAATAGGATTTACTGTTGCTCCAAATGTCATATCACTACAAAATACTTTTTCTCCTGCTTTTATTCCTGCTAATTTCATTGCTAAGTGTAATGCAGCTGTACCAGCAGATAATGCAACAGCATATTTGCATCCAACTTTTTCACATGTTAATTTTTCTACCTCATTAATGTTTGCACCTACTGTACTCATCCAATTTGTTCTATATGCTTCTTCAACCCATTTTATTTCATCACCATGCATTGTTGGTGAACTTAACCATACTTTTTTTTCAAAAGGTTTTATATCTTCCTTCATATTTTTTCCTTCTTTCTCATATTAAGCATTTATTTCTTTTAAGTTTATTGTTTTAAAATCATCTTTTAATAGCTTTTTCTCACAATATTTATTTTCTTTATTATCTATTTTATAAGTTTTTACAATTTTAGCTACTTTTTCTTTTATATCTACCTCATTGTTATATGCATCTTTTATTAGCAAATCAAGCTTATTCAGAAAGTCTTTGTCTATTTCAATTGGTTGACCTATATGAATTAATTTATTAGGTGTTTCTTTCAATCCTTCTTCATCCATTAATATTTCTTCATATAATTTTTCACCTGGTCTTAATCCAGTAATTTCTATTTTTATATCCACATCCGGCTCAAACCCTTTATATCTTATAATTTGTTTCGCTAAATCATATATTTTTACTGGTTGACCCATATCTAAAACAAATATTTCTCCACCTTCTGCATAAACACTTGCTTGTAGAACTAAACTTACAGCTTCTGGTATTGTCATAAAAAATCTAGTAATATCTTTATGTGTTACAGTTACTGGGCCACCTTTATCTATTTGCTTTAAAAATAGTGGAATTACAGAACCATTTGACCCTAAAACATTTCCAAATCTAACCGCAACATATGATGTGTTTTTACTCATTTTATCATAACTTTGAATTATCATTTCACAAATTCTTTTTGATGCACCCATTATGTTTGTTGGTCTTACAGCTTTATCTGTTGAAATTAACACAAATTTCTCAGCTTTATATTTATCTGCTAATTTAGCACAGTTTAATGTTCCTAAGCAGTTATTTTTAATTGCTTCATTAGGGCTTTCTTCCATTAATGGCACATGCTTATGTGCTGCAGCATGAAAAACTTGATTTGGTTTATATTCTCTAAAAACTTTTTCTAATCTATCATAATCTCTAACAGATCCAATTATTGCATGCAAATCAAGTTGTGGATAATCTCTTAAAAGTTCCATTTGAATATCATATGCGTTGTTTTCATAAATATCAAATATAATCAATTGTTTTGGATTACATTTAGCTATTTGTCTACAAAGTTCAGAGCCAATTGAGCCTCCTCCACCTGTCACCATTATTACCTTGTCTGTAATATTATCTGAAATCTCATTGATATCAACAACTATTTGACTTCTTCCCAAAAAGTCTTCATATGATATTGGTCTTATATTGTTAACAATATTATTCTCTTCTTGATTCATTGTTAAATAAATTGAAGGTAATATCTCTAATTTACATGAAGTTTTTTGACATTCTGTAACAATTTTAGCAATCTCTTCTTTTGGTGCTGACGGAATTGCAATTATAATTTCATTAACTTCATAATTTTCAGCAGCTTGCTCAATTTTTTTCCTTGTTCCAACAATCTGGATTCCTCTTATATATGTACCTATCTTTTCTTTATTATCATCAATTATACAAACTATTTTTGAATCAGAATATTTTTTATTTCTTCCTATTTCATCAATTAATAATCTAGCAGCTTCTCCACCACCAATTATCATTATATTATTATTTTTACTTTTATTTTCAATTCTTATAATAATTGTCCTTAGTATTCTAAATGAGAATCTTACAGATGTAACCAATAGTATTAATAATAATAATCTAATTAAATAATAACTTCTTGGCATTGATATATTCAAAAATTTTTTATAAAGAAGACAAATACATTCAGTTGTAATACAAGCCATTACAATATTGATTAATTCAGTAATTGAAGCATATTTCCATACTGATGTGTATAAATTATACAAAGAAAATATCGTTACCATAATAGCAATATCTAGTGCAACATATTTAAATGCTACTTCCAGATACTCTATTGGTATATTCATAAAATCAAATCTTAATGCTATTGCTAAGAATGAAGCAACTAGCATAACTAAAATATCTAATATCATAAAAATTATAATTTTAGATAACTTTTTTCTTAATAAATCATTTACCCTTTTCATTTTCTACACCATTTTCATAAGTTTTATTTTTTATATGACAAAACATTAATGCTATATAGATTAAAATCCCTGTCATAACTCCCAACGAATCAATTCCCACATCAAACAATCTTGCACTTCTTCCAGGCACAAAATATTGGTGGAATTCGTCTGTTCCAGCATAAAACGCCCCAAAAGCCAAACTGCCAATAATTTGCTGTTTTCTAGTTGTATCAGTAAAATCCGCATAATTCATTATTAGAAATCCTCCAATCATATAAATAGTATAATGTGCAAATTTTCTAACCACCTTCTCTATTTTATTCGCAATTTGCACTTTATTCTCCTCTTTTTTGTCATTTACTACTACATCTACAATTACTTTTGTAACTTTTGCACTAGTACTGCTAGACTCTGTACCACCTTGGTTCGAGAACCTAAATACTGTTATCATCCATATTATTATTAATATTATTTTTACTACTTTTATTTGTATTTTTTTGTCGAATTTTTTCATACTACATTCAATATACCATTACTAAAAATTTTTTTCAATAGTTTTTTTTCATATTATTCAACAAATTTTTTCTATTTTTTCCTTTACTTGTAAATTCATATATTATCAAGCTTATACACAAAAAAAGACTTCAATTATTAAACATTTTAGTCTAATAATTGAAGTTCATTTTAATATTTTATATTATTCTATTATACCTAAGCCTCTGGCTCAATTAATCCAAAGTTTTTGCCATCTTTTAATTTATGAATAACATTAACTTTTCCTGTTTCAACGTTTACGAATGTTAAAAATAATTGTGTTGGTCTTTCTTGCAATTTTAATTTTGCATCTTCTGGAGTCATTGGTTTTATTTCATAGTATTCTGTTTTTAAAATTTCATCTGTTATTTCATGTGCTGGTGCACTAACATCTAAATTTTTCAAACTAGATTCTTTTTGCATTTTGTCTTTCTTTGTTTTATATTTTCTAATTTGTCCTTCTAATATATCTATATCTTTATCTATAGATGCATACAAATCTTTATCTTCTGTTACTGCTCTGAAAACTTCGCCATTTGCAGATACTTTCATTTCTGCTATTTGTGCATTCTTTTCTAATCTTATTAGCACATCTGCTTCTGCATCGTCAAAGTATTTGGCAATTCTCTCCATTTTTCTTTCTACGTAATCGTTTATTGCGTCTGTTACCTTTAGTTCCTTTCCTGTTATTTTTATTTGCATAAAAATCGCTCCTCTCTTTTTCGTTTTATTTTTTAAGTATATCTATATTATACATTCAAATCCTTTTTTTGGCAAGAGGTATTGCAGAAAAATCTCCTCCAGGTAATTTTTCTTATACAATAAAAAAAGAAGAAGTTGGTTTTTACACCAGCACTCTCCTTTAAAGGTACCACTCTAGCATCTCAGGGTATTTCACTGTTTCGTGAACAAATCGTTTCCACATGTTCAATGATGGCTTTTTCACATCTTTCTTGTAGAGAATCTCATCGTCCGCAAATCGGTAAAATGCTCCGATGACATTAAACGGTCGTAAGATTAGTATATCTAGGATATACCTCTCTCGTATGAAGCTCCAGATAATCTTCCGAATTCCCAGAAGAATACTCTGTCGTTGGCGTTCTGTCAACTTTCTTTCTAGTTCAATTTCTAGAGAATCCAATGCAGTCCGCCAAATTATCGCTTCTACTTTCAACATCATGTTTTTAGCCTCCTTTAAGCTAACCTAATTAATTATAACACTTTTTTCCAGTAATAGTCAATATTTTGATTGATTTCTAAGCATTTTTGTGCAATAATATATATGAAAGGAATGAATTTAAAAAATGAATAACAATTTAAAAAAACTAGAATTTGATAAAATTTTAAATATTCTATCTGGATATTGTAAAACATATATAGGAAAGAATTTTGCAACAGAACTTCGTCCTTCTCAAGATAAAGAAACTGTAATACAAACTTTAAATGAGACTAGTCAAGGAGTAATCCTTATTCAAAGAAACAGCACACCTCCTATTGGAGAAATTGCTGATATAACTGTTTATTTAAAAGCTCTTGATGGCTGTGGTTCTCTTAGTATAAAAGCTTTATTAGAATTACAAAATATTTTGCAAATGGCATCTGATTTAAAAGATTATTTTGCTAAAGATTATCTTGCTAATTCTGATTTTTCTGCAATTGAACAATATTTTTCAGATTTATATATAAATCCAAGTGTTGTATCTACATTTGCAAAATCAATTTTAGATGAAGATACTATTGCAGATACTGCATCAGCCAAATTGCAAGATATTCGTAGACGTGAGCGCAAAATTGAACAAGATATACGTTCAAAATTAAATGTTATTTTGCATTCATCTACATATTCTAAATATATGAGAGAAAATATTGTTACTATTCGTAATGGACGTTTTGTAATTCCTGTAAAAGAAGAATATCGTAGCAATGTAAAAGGACTTGTACATGATATGTCTAGCAGTGGTTCAACTGTTTTCATTGAACCACTTGCTGTATTTGATTTAAATAATGAGTTATCAAATTTACATATTGAAGAAGAACTTGAAATTGAAAGAATTTTACAAAATTTAAGTGGACTTCTATACCCTTACACAAAAGAATTAAAAGCTGACACAGAATTAATCGGAAAACTTGACTTTATCTTTGCTAAAGCTCATTATTCTTTAAATTTACATTGTACAACCCCAGAAATCAGTGAAAACAAAGTCATAAAATTAATAAACGCAAGACATCCATTAATTGACCCAGCCAAGGTTGTTCCATCATCATTAGAAATTGGAAAAAACTTTTCAAGTCTAATCATAACTGGTCCAAATACTGGTGGAAAAACAGTAACCTTAAAAACTGTTGGGCTTTTAACAGCAATGGCTTGTAGTGGCTTAAATATTCCTGCAGACGAACATTCACAAATTTATGTATTTGACCAAATTTTTGCAGACATTGGAGATGAACAAAGCATCAGCGAATCTTTAAGTACATTCTCATCACATATGAGCAATATTGTAAATATCACACATTCTGCCACATCAGACAGCTTAATCCTTGTTGACGAGCTAGGTTCTGGAACAGATCCGCTTGAAGGAGCTCATCTGGCAATAAGCATTTTGCAATACTTTACAAACCTTAGAGCAATCACTGTTGCTACATCACATTATCAAGAATTAAAAAAATATGCATTAGTAACACCAGGCTTCAAAAATGCCAGTGTAGAATTCGACATTGAAAACCTACGCCCTACTTACCGCTTACTAATAGGTATTCCTGGAAAAAGTAATGCATTTGCAATTAGCAGAAAACTTGGTCTTTCAGAAGAAATCATTCAACGTGCAACTTCTATGATTGATAAAGAAACAATAAATCTAGAAGATTTATTAAAAAAGATTTATGATGATAAAGCCAAAATTGAAACAGAAAAAGCACAAACAGTCAAAGCATTAGAAGAAGCACAAAAATTACGTGATTCACTAAAAAATCAACATTCTAATGTTTCAGAACGTGAAAAAGAACTAATCTCTAATGCAAAACAAGAAGCTAAGCAAATATTATTAGATGCTAAAGAAACTGCAAATTCATTAATTCGTGACATTTCATCTACTAATTCCGCTTCTCAAGCAAATAAGCTTAGAAACAAATTAAATGACAAGATTGCTTCTGTTTCAGCTACATCTGAAAACGCTGTTATTGACTCTATCTCTCCTGCAATCTTGAGAGAAAATATTAAACCTGGCTTAAATGTGTATGTAAGCAATTTAAAAACTAATGGGACTGTTGTATCAAATATTTCAAAAGATGATACTGTTCAAGTTCAAATTGGTATGATGAAAATGAAAGTCGATATTAAAAATTTACACGAGACTTTTTCTGCATCTACATCAGGCAAAAACAAAAGTGGAAAAAACTCTGGAGCACAAATTAGTAATGGTAGTAATTATTCTCAAAAGTCTAGCTTTAAAGCTCAATCAGTTAGCCCAGAAATAAACTTACTCGGCATGACTGTTGATGAGGCAATTCCTATAGTAGATAAATATTTGGATGACTGTTATATTGCTAAACTTTCCCCTGTCAGAATTGTTCACGGAAAAGGCACTGGAGCGTTGCGAAATGGCATTCAAAAATATCTAAAAACTAACAAAATTGTTGATAATTTTAGACCTGGTACTTTTCGGTGAAGGCGAGATGGGAGTAACAATTGTGAGCTTAAAGTTATAGTTTTGGTGACAATTTGGGGTCGGTGTTTTTTTTGACAAGCTGTCAAAAAAAACACCGACCCCAAATTGTCACCACTATATTTCCATCTGACTTCCCAAAAAAGTAGCTGCTGACTGTGCAACCTTCTTTTCAACTTCATTCATTTTTGTATTTGATTCTTTAGATAATAAAATTACAGTTCCAATTGTATCTCCATTAGAAATAATAGGATATACAACTTGCGCATTATATTTTCTTTCATTGTTATCATTTTTTGTTATAGGCACTGCTACATCACTATTTTCTTTACTTGTATAAACTTCTTTATCTTCCATTAATTGTTCAAGTTCTTCACTAACATTTTGCTCTAAAAATTCTTTTTTAGGTCCACCTGATATTGCTATAACTGTATCTTTGTCGGTAATACAAGCTATATGTCCTGTTGTTTTTGATAATGTTTCTGCATATCCTGTTGCAAATTCTGACAATTCTCCTATTGGTGAATATTTTTTTAATATTACTTGTCCTTCTCTATCTGTAAATATTTCTAAAGGTTCTCCTTCTTTTATACGTAATGTTTTTCTTATTTCTTTTGGTATTACAACTCTACCTAAATCATCTATTCTTCTTACAACACCTGTTGCTTTCATATTCTTCCTCCTTTTTGTTTTTTAAGTATACTCTTATTATGACAAAAAAGGAAAAAAATATGCATTAATTTATATAAATATTCTTTTACGATTAATGAATTTTCGTTTGACTTTATGTAAATACTGTTATATAATAGTACTGCGACTTTTTTTATTGAGGAGGTAAAAAGTCGGATATATCCGGACATTAAAAAAATTGATTGATTGAGAGGTAATTTATCGTGTACACAAAAAGATTTTGCAAGCATGCTGTTTCTTTAACTCATCTACCCGAATTTCAAAAAGAACCCTTATTAAACAATCGGCGAATATCTTATCATTTTGGAGCAAGTGATAGACTTAAATCTACTTATCTTCTGTTGTTGGATAGCATAGATGAAGCAAATAGATTAGGCCCTGATAATATTTGCTGGTTTAATATCGTGACAAATCGGCTTGTAGATACAGCAATTAAATTCAGCAAGCAAAAAATGTTTGCATTAAAAAGAGATCCATTGCTGTCCTCTCTGCCATTTAACAAGAAATGCACTGCAAAAGTTGATAGTAGTTTAATTTTGGCTATTTATAACCTTTTAATCTTATGTTGTGCCAGGGCTAATTTGACAGTAGACAAACCTTCACTTTTTGACGAACGTGAAAATTCTATTTTTACTCTGACTAAACTCATGGTAAAAAAAGGGTACTGCTCTTGGAAGTATGATGACGCCAAAAACCTTTATGACATTCCCCTTGGAATGGATGGATGTGTTTTTTTCTTGGATGAGTTGATTGCTCTCGTTGCGAATGATAATACAGTTCCTTATACGAACACTCGCTTGAAGCATATTGAGCAAATTAAGAAAAACATTAAATATGGCGTTCCTGTTCCAATGTATGTATGTGATAATTTGTATTATAACAATTCGGAACTTACTGGCGGACATTACGTCATTCTTATTGGACTGGAACATGATATGGCTACAATTGTTGATAGCAATTCCGAAAATGGAATTGTAAATATTCCTGCTTTGCAGTTATATTCTTCTGCTGTTGCAGACCATTCTAAGACTTGCATCTGGGATGCGGATCCGATTTTTCACTATCATAAATAAAACTTCCTCATAGCTTAGAGTTCAACTGAATTCTAATTAGTCTGTTGATGCTTTCTATTTGCATTTTTTTGCATAGAAAGCATTTCTTTTTATTATTGTTTCTTTTTATATTGAATTTATCCATAAAATATATTATAATAAATATGCATATGGGGATGTAATGGTTTCGACATTACATTTGAAGCATGAATAGCGAGTAGTGGATTCTCGTTAGCCACTTAAAAAACGAGAAATTAAAAATAAACGCTGATAATACAGAATTAGCATTTGCTGCTTAATTTGCGGCAACGCCTGTTAGAGTATCCCCACATATTCTAATTTGGTGTCATTTAGTGGGAAACAAAGCTGTTTTTTCTGCGAGAGCAGTGGGTATTTAGCAGATATATTTAATTTTCGTTTGTTGATTGTCGGTTATTAAATGAATTTTTACAATTAACTGCACTCGGAGAAGTTCATGTGAATTTTGTTATGGACAGGGGTTCGACTCCCCTCATCTCCACCAAAATTTTAACTTTTTTATACTAATTTTGAAAGGATTAATTCTATGAAAAATGTTACAAAATTAAACAATAATTACTATATCGAATTTGTTGATAATACTGACAAACTCCCTATCGAATTAGTTAATATAAAAAATATAAATATAATAAACATTTTACAAAGGAAAAAAATAATTTTAAAAATAGACTTCAATGAATTTAGTAAAAAAGATTATAAAAAAATATTAAAAAACTTACTCTTTCAAAAACAAGTAGCCACTTTTTTGAAAAAAGAACTTGGTTCAAATGAAAATGAGAATAATGTAGTTGCATATATATTTAATTTTGATAATAATAATGTAGAACAGAAAAATTTTATTTCTGCTCTTAATGCAATTTTTCAAAAAAACAAATTTGAAAGATATAATTATATATATGATACTGTGTGTGAATATTTAGATAGTTATTTTTACGGAAAAAATCTATGTGATTTTAAAAACAATAAATGTGGCGAAAAAAGAAATACTTCATCAACAACTGGATGTTGCCATCATTTTAAACATAAAGCACTAGGTCCTTTTTCAAAACTTGTCTTATGTGAATACTTAAATAGTGAAACCTATACTTGTGACGCTAAGTGTCTTCCATGTAAGCTATTTACTTGTGATTATTTAGAAAGCAAAGGTATTAAATTCAGGATAAAAGATATCTTATTATTAGATGTATTTTTTAATCCTTTACAAAAATATTTTATAAAATATATGGTATATACTCCAAAAGAAAAAATCATAAAACGATTACTTTGGTTATAGAAAAAAACACTGCTCGAATATTTAATTCGCTACAGTGTTTTTTATTTATTTCATCAATATTTCACCTTCAATATCAGGTCCTAGCCATTTCACAAAAAAATCTGCATCTTGTTGAGTTCCAACAATACAACCATAGTGAATTGGTACCGCAACTCGTGGTTTAATTATATGCATTAAATCAACCGCTTCTTTAGCATTCATTGTATAAGTTCCCCCAACAGGAACAAAGGCAACATCACATTTTACCTTTTTACTTTCTTCTGTAATATCAGTATCTCCTGCAAAATAATATCTCAATCCATCTAATGTTATAATATAGCCTACCCACTCATTTACTTTTGGATGAAACTGTTTATTAATATTGTAAGCAGGAACTGTTTCAAACTCAATTCCGTCTATTTTATACTTCTTATTTGGCTCAACCGCCAATACATTTTGTGGTTCAAATCCAAATCTCAACACATTTGTAAGTAAATCTTCTGGAACAACAATTTGTGTATTATCCTTTTTTATTTTTTCTATATCATCCTCTGAATAGTGGTCATAATGATTATGTGTAACAAAAATCAAATCCGCATCTTTCATCTCTTCCTCTATCCTAAAAGGATCTATATAAATCGTTTTATCCCCACTTATTTTTATGCAACTATGGCATAACACCTCTATATTATCAATCATCTTTTGTCCTCCTAATCTGTATTAATAAATTACCCCATTTTCCTTTTTATATTCCTCAAATGCCTTTATACATTCATCTCTATCCATTTGTTGTAAATTTATTAAATCTTTATTTTCGCCTTTTAAATATTGGTAAATTATATCATCTCTAAATCCTATATTTCCTGCATCTTCTTTTGTGCATCCATAATATACTTTTTTAATATTAGCCCAAATTATTGCTGATAAACACATTGGACATGGCTCACATGATGTATATAAGATATAATCTGATAAATCATATGTTTTTAATTTTTCGCAAGCAGTTCTTATTGCTACAACCTCGGCATGTGCAGTTGGGTCATTACTGCATAAAACCCTATTATTCCCCTCTGCTATTATATTTCCGTTTTTATCAGTTATTACTGCACCAAAAGGACCTCCCTCTTTGTTTTTAAAGCCTTGAATTGATTTGTTTTTGGCAATTTCCATATATTCGTTCATTTGCATCATTCCTTTCCTACATATTTATATCACATTTTTTCGATTTTGTCATATGATATTACAATAATTATAGTACTTTTCTTACATGCATTTTGCTACATTGCAAAAAATACTTAGAAATGAGGTTTTTATGGACGATTTTGTTTTTAGTTCTAATTTATTATATGAAAATTTACAAATTTTAAAACAAACATATCCTTTTCTCCAAACTGGCTCTATTGGAAAAAGCGTTCTAGGAAAAGATATCCCTTTTGTTAGAGTTGGTCGTGGACAAAAAGAAGTTTTTTATTCAGCAAGCTACCATGCTAATGAGTGGATAACTTCTATTCTTTTTTTAGAATTTTTATATGAATATTGTACTGCTATTCAAAATAATTCTACTATTTGGAATTTTTCAGCCAGAAGATTATTTGACTCTGTTTCTATTTACATTGTGCCATTAGTTAATCCTGATGGTGTCGATTTAGTTACTGGTGCTTTGTCTGCAACTTCTCAGTCTTACAAACAAGTCCAAAAGATAACTGATGAATATCCTACAATTTCTTTTCCTGATGGCTGGAAAGCTAATATTCGTGGTGTAGATTTGAATCTTCAGTTTCCTGCAGGATGGGAAAATGCTCGTGAAATAAAATATTCGCAAGGTTTTACGCGGGCCTGCTCCTAGGGATTTTGTAGGTTATGGACCTCTTACAGAACCAGAAGCTATAGCTGTTTATAATTTTACATTGCAACATAACTTCCGATTGGTTCTTGCTTATCATACTCAAGGTGAAGTTATTTATTGGCAGTTCCAAAATTATAATCCACCTGGAGCTTTTGCAATTGGAACTCAATTTGCTAATGTTAGTGGATATTCTCTTGAGTCTACTCCATATGATTCTAGCTTTGCTGGCTATAAGGATTGGTTTATTCAAAATTACAATAGACCAGGATATACTATTGAAGCTGGTCTAGGCGTTAGCCCTTTACCTATCACTCAATTTAGACAAATTTATGAGGATAATTTAGGAATTTTGGTGTTGGGAGCTATTTTATAAAAAAGAGAGTAACCTTATACTCGTTTGACATAATCTGCCATATATGCTATAATATACAGTATAGGTCAATAGACCTTGTAGAACATTTTAATATATTTTAATAGGAGGATACTTTATGAAAAACAGCAACATTGTTCGCACCTCTATGCCTATCCAATTTCGGGCTAAATTTCAAAAACAACTAGTTTCTATCCCAGAGAATATTGGTAAAAAAATTTCATCAGTAACTACAAAATTCGTTCTTTCTGATGATGACTCCGCATGTCTTGACACTTTGTGGCTCATGACAGTAGATCCTGTTGAAAGTGTTAAAGTTTTTGGGCTCAGCGTAGATCCCAATACTATTCCCGAGTCTTATGGGAATACTGAAAAAGAAGTTTCTGAATCCAATGCAATTATTCCTTTTAGCCTAGTTATGGCTTTGCGTAATGAATTGCGTTACCAAAGAAAGCAGAAAAATCCCTCTTTTATGGAACTTTACATTACAGAGAGTTGCAAAGAGGCTTTTAAAGCACTTTCTAACGCTACTGCAGACCCTATTGTAACTGTTGTAGCAGTTAATCACTGCTATGAAGTTTGTCAGAGTTCGGCAGACGATTCCATTGAAAGGATTTTGTTCTTGCTTGACAATGATAAAGAGAGTCTTTTCTTTGGTGGAATCCGTAGTCTTTGGTTTGGTAGAAAAGAAGCTCTGGTCCTTAAGCCATATGCTAAGCAATTGCATGACTTACTTTACGCAATTTATCAGGAAAAGCTTGCAAATTCCGCTAATTTTGTTAACACACCGCTTGCAGGCAAACTTCAAGCCTGGCGTGATGCTCATCCTGATAGTCTGACAGCTTCTTATAATGAAGATGTTACAGAAAAAGAATCCATGCTCTCTGCTGAGATTCAGGAGCCTATCGCAGATATCCCTGAATCTACCAAAACTCCTAATGAAAAAGAAACTGAAGGTGATAACATCAAAACGTTCAAAAACATTACGGCATCCAATATTGTAGAAGACGCTGATAAACTTGCTGATATTTTGCAGGTTATCAACGAAAACAAGGAACTCTTTAATGATTTTATTGTCACATACAATAAAATCGTTGATATTGGATACAAGCCCGAGGAAGTGTTGGATAAAGCATCTGCAATTCAAGCTATTTTGAATGCGGCAAAACAGTTGATGGATTAAACAAAGTTTTATCTAAAAACTCCTCCTATAGAAAAAGGTGGCAGACATATTGTCTACCACCTTTTCTCTATTCACTTATTGCTTTTGTTTCAATCTCAGTTTTTAATTTTGAAATAAATTCATCTAATTTCATTTGTCCAATATCTCCAGCTTTTCTTGAACGTACTGCAATTAATTTTTCATCTTGTTCTTTTGCTCCTAAAACTAGCATATATGGAACTTTTTCAAGTTGAGCTTTTCTAATTTTATATCCAACTTTTTCATTAGACTCATCTAATTCTACTCTTATTCTATTTTCTCTTAATTTTTCTTCAACCTCTTTTGCATATTCAATTTGATTATCTGTTATAGGTAATATTTTAACTTGAACTGGTGATAACCATAGTGGGAATGCTCCTTTTGTTTCTTCTATCAAGAATGAAATAAATCTATCAGAAGAACCAAGTATTGCTCTATGAATTACTACTGGTCTATGTTCTTTATTATCTTCTCCTATAAAGCTTAAATCAAATCTTTCTGGTAATGCAAAATCTAATTGACATGTTGGAATTGTTACATCATGGTTTAGTGCTGTTTTTATTTGAATATCAATCTTTGGTCCATAAAATGCGGCTTCTCCTTCTGCCTCGTAGAAGTCTATATTCATCTCTGTTAAAATTTCTCTTAGTTGTGCTTCTGCTGTTTCCCACATTTCATCATTATCAATATATTTTGCTTTATTGTTTTTATCTCTTAAAGACAATCTATATTTAAATGAATCTGGTGAAAATCCAAAATCTTTTTGATATACTTCTTTTATTAATTTTAATACATTTCCAACTTCTTCTTTTATTTGGTCTGGTCTTACAAATAAGTGTGCATCATTTTGACACATTTGTCTAACTCTTTCAAGTCCACAAACAGCTCCACTATTTTCATATCTGAAGTCATTTGCAAGTTCACCAATTCTTATTGGTAAATCTCTATAAGAACGTGTTTTGCTCTTATATATTAACATATGATGTGGACAGTTCATTGGTCTTAAAACCATTTCTTCATTATCCATTTTCATTGGTGGGAACATGTCTTCTTTATAGTGATCCCAGTGTCCACTTGTTTTGTATAATTCTACATTTGCAAGTGATGGTGTGTATACATGACTATATCCTAATGCAATTTCTTTATCTTGAATATATCTTTCTAATGTTCTTCTTATTGTTGCGCCATGTGGTAAATACATTGGAAGTCCTGAACCAACTAATTCATGCGTCATAAATAATTCTAGGTCTTTTCCTATTTTTCTATGATCTCTTTCTTTAGCTTCTTCTAATAATTTTAAATGTTCCTCTAATTGACTTGCTTTTGGGAAAGAAATTCCATAAATTCTTTGCATTGAATCATTTTCTTGATTTCCTTTCCAATATGCTGCTGATGTTGATAATAATTTAATTGATTTTACTTTTCCTGTGCTCATTAAATGAGGTCCTGCACATAAGTCTATATATTCTCCTTGTGTATAGAATGAAATTTCTTCTCCTTCTGGTAGTTCTTCTATTAATTGAACTTTGAAATCTTCATTTTTGTCTTTCATTAATTTGATTGCATCTTTTCTTGATAATGAACTTCTTTCTAATGGTAAATCTTCTTTGATTATCTTTTTCATTTCTTCTTCAATTTTTTTCATATCATCTTCTGTTAATGGTTTTTCTACTTTAAAATCATAGTAAAATCCATTTTCAATAGCTGGTCCTATTCCTAATTTTGTGTTTGGAAATAATCTTTTTACAGCTTGTGCCATGATATGAGCTGTTGTATGCCAATATGCTTTTTTTCCATCTTCACTATTTTCAAATGTTTCTATACTTAAATTACAATCTTCTTTTAATTCATATCTTAAGTCTTTTACTTCTCCATTTACTGTTGCACATGTTGCCATTCTTGCTAATCCTTCGCTAATTTGTTTTGCAACTTCTAATACTGTTTTTTCTTCTTCTACCTCTAGTACTTTTCCGTCTTTTAATGTTACTTTAATCATATTTATACCCCCTATTTTATAATTGCGTGGACCAGAGTTTTTTTGCACTTTTGCCAAAATATGGCCAGTTTTTTGACATAAACTACAAAAGCACCCCTATAGACTTACATCTATAGGAGTGCATGCACGGTTCCATCCTAATTTTAACTTAATTTATTGATTATAACGTATCTTACACGTCTAGCTTATTCACTAGAAACTTAAAGAGTTAGTTTTCAAATACGTTTTCTTAAATTAGTTCTCAACCTAAGGCTAATTTTCTCTGTAAGAAACCTTTATTTTACTTTTCTCTTATATGTTTTTGTATTCTTTTACTTTTTTATATGCATATACGGCTGTTATAGCTAATACTGTGAATGCTACTCCTAACATTTTATTTTCAGCAGCACCTGCTTTTGGTAAATTTGTATTGTAATTATTTGTATTTAATGTAGTATTAGTTATATTTGTATTCGTATTTAATGTATTTGTATTTAATAGATTTGTATTAGTATTAGTATTATTTGTATTTGTAGTATTTAATTGGTTTGTTGTGTCATCATACAAATCCATAAGTCCATCGCTATCTCCTACTGCTGCAAATACTCTTGTTGACATTGCAAGTAATGTAACTCCTAAAATTAATACAACGATTATTTTCAATATTTTCTCTTTCTTCATTTTCATACCTCTTTCTTTTATCTATAGTATTTATCTCTTCTTTATATTTATACTACATTTTTTTGTCAAATGCAAGTTTTTTTGCATATTTTTTTTATTTTTTTGTTGTAAATTTTTTCTTGTATCTTTCTTTAAGCTATTTTACTTATTTTTTCACGTTTTACACATTAAATTTAAATAATACTATATCTCCATCTTGCATAATATATTCTTTTCCTTCCTGACGTACTAATCCTTTTTCTCTTGCGGCTACCATAGATCCTTCTCTTACTAAATCATCAAATGATACTACTTCTGCTTTTATAAATCCTCTTTCTATATCTGAATGGATTTTTCCAGCTGCTTTTGGTGCTTTTGTTCCTTTCTTTATTGTCCATGCCCTTACTTCTGGTTCTCCTGCAGTCAAGAATGACATTAATCCTAATAAGTCATAACTCTTTTTAATTAATTTATCTAATCCTGATTCCTCTAATCCAAGTGCTTCTAGCATCTCTTTTTTATCTTGTTCTTCTAATCCAGATAATTCTTCTTCAATTTTTACACATAATGGTATAACTTCTGCTCCTTCTTTTGCAGCATATTCTTTTACCTGTTTTACCATTGGCTCATTTTCTGCATTTCCAATCTGATCTTCTGATATATTTGCAATATAAAGTATTGGTTTTGCTGTTAATAAAAACATATCTTTTACGATTTCTTGTTCATCTTCGTTAAATTCTATTGCTCTTGCTGGTATTCCTTTTTCTAGATTTGCTTTAATTTTTTCTATTAAATCTATTTCTGCTTGATATTTTTTATCAGCTTTTAGGTTTTTCTTTGCTTTGTCTATCCTTTTTTCTAGTGTTTCCATATCTGCAAATATTAATTCTAAATTAATTGTTTCTATATCTCTTAATGGATTAACACTTCCATCTACATGTATTACATTTGGATCTTCAAAACATCTTACTACCTGAGCTATTGCATCTACTTCACGAATGTGTGATAAGAATTTATTTCCTAATCCTTCTCCTTTACTTGCTCCTTTTACTAATCCTGCTATGTCTACAAATTCTACAATTGCTTTTGTTACTTTTTGTGGTTTGTACATTTCTGCTAATTTGTCTATTCTTTCATCTGGAACAGCTACTACTCCTACATTTGGCTCTATTGTGCAAAATGGATAATTTGCACATTCTGCTCCTGCTTTTGTTATACTATTAAACATTGTACTTTTTCCTACATTTGGTAATCCTACTATTCCTATTTTCATTTTTAATTTCCTTTCTCTGTTAATTTATTAGTCTATCATTTTTATACTTTCTATTACTGGTTGATTTGCTTTTAATACTGTTCCATTATTATCTACTGGTTGTACATTTTGACAAATTTGGTCTACAATTTCTATTCCACTTGTAACTTTTCCAAATGCTGCATACAATCCATCTAATCCTGCATTATCTTCATGCATTATGAAAAATTGTGAACTAGCACTGTTATATGTACTTGATCTTGCCATTGAAATTGTTCCTCTTGTATGTGATATTGTATTTTTTACACCATTTGCTGAAAATTCACCTTTGATATTTTCTTTGCTTCCTCCTGTGCCATTTCCGTTCGGATCTCCTCCTTGTATCATAAATCCTGATATTATTCTATGAAATGTTAAGCCATTATAAAATCCTTCTTCTGCTAATTTTGCAAAATTAGCAACTGTTATTGGTGCTGTATCTGCATCTAATTCTAGTTTAATTGTTCCATAATCTTTTATTACTATTTCTGCATGGTGTGTTCCTTTACTATATTTATTTTCTTCGCTATTTTGCTCACTTGCTGTATTTGTATTTTCATTTGTTTTTTGCTTTGATTTTGTACAAGCCATTACTATTCCTCCTATTATAATTATTAAAATTACTATTCCTATTATCACATATTCTTTTTTCATTTTTTCTTTTCTCCTTTTTCTATGCTTTTGGCATTATAACATAGTTTTTTGTTCTTTTCAACTTTTTTAAGATTTATAAATTTCTATTTTTCTTTTCCAAAAGTACCTCACAGTATTTTTTTACTTTAGCCTCTTTCACTATTATCATTATTTTGCTCTTTTTGTTCCATTTTTCTTCTCATTTGTGCTATTTTTTCTGGATTAGACATTCTTTGAATTGGTGGAAGATTCCTATATGCGCCAAAATTGGTTAATTGGTTTATAAAGTTTTCTCGTGTTCTGCTTGATATTCCTGCATTTGTTTGTCTTACTATTTCTGTATGTGCAGGTAATATATCTAATTGTTTATGGACAAATTTGTCAACAAATGATAAGTTCATAAATAAATTATTTTTTTGTAAAAATTGTGCTACTTTTTGCTTTAATGTTAATTTACTCTCAGTTGGTTGTACATCAATACTTTCTTGAACTTGCTCTTGTATTTCTTTTCTTGCGGGTCTAATTATTTCTCCATATTCATTTATACTATATCCCTCTGTGAATTGAGTTACATTCTCTTCATCAATTGTTTGCTCTTTAAATTGTTCTTGCTCTAATTCAATTCCAGTCATTTCATTAATCATATTTATTTTATTAGCAATAGTTGGAACCGATTGCCCATTTCTTGCAACTGCTTCTTTATATTTTTCTTGCATTCTAGCATTTGCAAATTCACTAATCATTCCCTGAGCTTCTTTAAATACCATATCAAATTGTTCTTTACTAATATTAGTGTTATGCAAATTAGTAATAAATGTATCTAAATCTCTCCAAGCACCTTTACCCATATACTTATCAAATTCATTCTCTATAATGCTAGAGTCATTTAAAACACCATAAAAAAATGTATTTGCTGGTTCTTTGCTACCATCAGAATGCTCGATAAAAGAATCTATTTTATTTTCTACTAATTGTTCAAAACTCATCTCATTCTCAAAATCATTCCTCATTGAAACAGCAAGTAATTTTACTAAATCATCACACTTTTTATATAAATTAAATTCTGATACATCTACTTTTCCAGACATTATATCATCTGCACTATGTTCTCCTCTGATTGCTAATTCGGCAATTAAATTTATAGCATTTTCTTGCATTCTTGTTCCATAAATTGCATTAGAATTTCTTTCTTGCCCTCTAGGTACTCTCATTAAGCCAGAAACTTGTCTAGTATCAGTTTCTTTATCATAAGTTTGTCTTCTTGTATTCGATGGATTTAACATTAAGTGTCCTATTTCATGTGCTAATCTAAAGTCAGCATTATGTCCTTGTATTTCTGGATAGCGATATGCTAAATCATAAGTAAATTTTCCATTTTCATTACTTCTTTGTCTTACTTCACCTTTTGTTGTTGCATTTTTTGAATCATCGTATATCAAAGATGTCTCATCATAAAAATATATATTTAAATTTTCTTTTGATGTATTTTCCATAAAATTTTGTATTGCTACCCCATCTTGACTTAATAAGTCAGCCATTTTTTCTCTTATTTTATCGACCCTTTGCAATTCTTGACTTATAACCTTTCTTGCTTGTTCTACATCTTTGGCATAAATAACATATCGCCCATTTCCAACTGTAAATTTTCCCATTTTTTCCTCTTTTCATAAGTTTATTATTCTATATTTTTTATACTATTACTACTCATAAAAGTCAATATTTATAAGTTAATTTCACCATATAATTTTTATTTACTCTTTTATGAAATTTTGTAAAAATATGAGAAAATATCTTTATATTCCTTCTTGTTCGATATCATATTTAAAAGAAACCCTAAAAAAAGATTCTTATGATAGTAAATTAGATGATGATTATTAAAATAAGAATAATGCATAAATTAATAGTATCATTCTCATTTTATAATATTTTTTTCATTTTTATTTCTTGGTCGTTTTCTTGGTCATTTTTCAACCAAGAACTTATTTTAAAATTTTCCAATATCCTTTTTTCTTTGAACCTTCTCTAAAAATAACCTTTTCATCTTGTAAATGCTTAATCGCTCTTGATACAGTTCTATCTGAAAGTCTTAATTCATTTACAATTTCTTCTCGTGTTATTTGGTTATTGTTTACTATTAAACTTAAAATTTCTTTTTCATTTTTGGTTAATTTTATTGTGTCTTTTAATGTGTCATTTATTGTGTCATTTGCTGACACATTATTTTTTATAGCATATTCAAATGGATTTTCTTTATATTTAAAAGAAACTCGTAAAAGATTTAATTTCAATTATTTATTAATATTTTATTTTAACCCTTCTAATCTTTTCTTTATTTCTTCAGGTGATGGTAACAAATTCTTCATTTTTTCTGGTAAAGTATCTCTCATTTGATAAGTTGCTACGCCTATTGGCTTATAACTATCATTTAATGCATACTCTACAACAGTTCTATTTTTATTTTTGCATATAATAATCCCTATTGATGGATTTTCATGTTCCATCTTCACTTGCTTATCTAATGCAGTTAAATAAAATTGAAGTTGTCCTACAAATTCAGGTTTAAAATCTCCTATTTTTAATTCAATAGCAATTAAACTTTTTAAACTTCTATGATATAGTAATAAATCAATATAAAAATCATCTCCACCAACATTTAAATGATATTGGCTCCCCATAAAAGCAAAATTCCCACCCATTTCTTGAAGAAATGATCTCATATTATTTATCAAGCTTTCTTCTAATTCTCTTTCAGAATGTTGTTCAGAAAGTTCCATAAAATCAAATATATATTCATCTTTGACTGCCAGCTTTGCTTGATTTACATACTTTTCTGGTAATGTTTCATCAAAATTGGTTTGGTTTAATAAATATTTCTCATAAGTTTTATTTTCTATATGATTAATTAATACATCTTTTGTCCAACCATACTTTTTAGTCATTTTTATATAAAATTCTCGTTCAAATTGGTCTTTGCATTTTTCCATTATAGCCACATTCTTGCTCCAGCTAATTTCTGCCACTAATGGTGGCAGAAATTCGTTATCCTTGTATTCTACATATAAATTACGCATTCTCCATAAATTTCTTGAAGAAAACCCCTGAACATCAGGAAATTCTTTTTTCAACTCTTTTGATAATACTTCAACAATTGATTTTCCCCAACCTTTTTCTTGTTGTTGGTTATATATTTCCTGCCCTATTCCCCAATATAAATTTATTAGGGTTTTATTAACTTGTTTCATAGCTTCATATTGACTATTTCGAATTTTATTCTTTATGTCTGCTATAAAATCTTTATAATCATCACTTATTAATTTATTTTCCATTTTTACCTCTTTCACTATTGTTTAATTTTCACATTATTAATCAAATCAATTATTTCTTATTTTTTATTGGAATTTTTATTAGTTATTTAAATTTATAGATAAAACTATCAAGAATTAAAAATTAAAATATTTTTGAAAATTTGGCTGGGGCACTGTGATTCGAACACAGGAATGTCGGAGTCAGAGTCCGATGCCTTACCGCTTGGCGATGCCCCAATTATAAAATTATAGTACTTCTACCGCAAATTATCTTAACATATTAAACAAAAATTTGCAACTATTATATTGCAAATTTTTATTTATTTTAATATTCATATTCTTGAATTTCTCTTTCGTATTTTTTATATTCTGGAATATATTTTTCTATAATTTGGTAGAATCTCTTTCCGTGTGTTTTATATTTTAGATGACAGAATTCATGTGCAACTACATATTCTATTACTTCTCTTTTATATTGCATTAATTCAGGATTTATTGTGATTTTTCCATCTTCACATTTTCCTAATGTTTTTTCCATTTTTCTTATTTCATAATCTTCTGGAGCTATTCCTAACATTTTTCTTGTTTTCTCCATTATGTCTTCAATTTCTGTATTTGCTATTTGTTCATACATTTTTTCTATTGACATTTTTAAGATTTGTTCATTTCCAACCTTTTTATATTTTGCTGGTAAGATTATTTCTATCTTATAATTTTCTCTTAAATTCAATTCTGGTGCTTTTATGTTTTTGTATTCTACTTGTACATCATAGTTCTTTCCCAAAATCTTTACTGATTGTATATTTGAAAGATTTTCTTCATATTCTTGCATTTTGCTTAAGATCCAATTTTTCTTTTCTTGAACTATTTGTTGAATTTTATTTGATGTAAAATACCATGGCGCATTTACAACAACTTCACCATTTTGAACTGTTATATACATATTTCTGTTTACTGCCTTATTTACAGTGTATGTTATTACATTTTCTTTTCTTCCAAATATACTCATTTTATTTTCCTCCTCGTCATTTGAACTCTTGTTCGTTTTTCTGTTCTTATTTTATATCCTAATTTTCATTTTGTCAATACTTTTTTGTAAAATTTTCGAACATTTTTTCGAAACATATTTTTAGCTTGTTTTGCATAGATTTTATAGAGGTGTGACATGAAAAAAAGTTATTTTTATATTTTTAAAATCAAAAAATTATTATTACCTTTTATATTAACCTTGTTTACTATTTGCCTTATTCTATTTTCCACTAGCAATTTATCTGCTGCCAAAAAAGGTTTGACTTTATGGGCAAATTCTATTGTCCCATCTTTATTTCCTTTTTTTGTAGCAACAGAACTTCTTTCTCATACACCATTCACATATTATCTTGGTAAACTTTTAAATAGATTTATGAAGCCTGTTTTTAATATTCGTGGTGAAGGAAGTTTTGCTTTTATTATGGGCATTATTAGCGGATATCCTATGGGAGCAAAAATTGCTGCTGATTTTAGAACAAATAATATCTGTTCCAAAGAAGAATGTGAACGTCTTTTAAGTTTTACTAATAATTCCGGTCCTTTATTTATTGTCGGAACTGTTGGTATAAGTATGTTTGCTAATTCTACCATTGGCTTTATCTTACTTATTACTCATCTTCTTGCATCTATCACTGTTGGAATAGTTTTTAGATTTTGGAAATATAATAAAAATTCGTACATATCTAACTCCAATAAATATACTTCATCTAAAGAAAGTCTTACACTATCTAATTTAGGCGGAATTATAGGAAACAGCATTTCAAATTCGATTAATACTATTTTATTGATTGGTGGATTTGTTGTGTTGTTTTCAGTTGTAATTTCAATTTTAAACACTAGTCATCTATTAGATGTTTTTGCAGATTTGTTATCTCCTATATTTAGTTTTTTGCAAATTCCTACAAAATTTTGCAAAGGCTTTTCTTGTGGAATTTTAGAATTAACAAATGGACTTAATATGATTTGCAATATAACCGAAAAACATTTATCTATTAATATTATTCTTGCTTCTTTTTTGCTTGGATTTGGTGGTATTTCTGTTTTGCTACAAGTTTGGAGTGTTATTTCTAAAACCGATTTATCTATCAAACCTTATATTTTAGGTAAATTGTTACATGCTTGTTTTTCTGCATTTTATACTTTTTTATTTTTACAATATTTTAATTTTAATTTATAAAATTAATAGGACACTCAAAGTGCCCTATTTTATTCTATTTTTAATATTTTAGCAGTAATATCATTTGCTGTATTTTCCATTACTATTTTTATGGTGTTTGCCGTATTATTTTTAAATTTGAAATCATATGCACCATATGAGACTGCTGCATCTTGACCATCTTTTATATATGGCACATGTGCACTATGCTGATGTCTTTCCAATACTTCTAACTCAGGAACTTGCAATACTGCATTATACAATGTCGTACTCACCTGGCAATTGCCTCCGCCAAGCCCCTGCTTCTTCTCCCCATTCACAAAAATATCTGCCTCTTGGTATCCCTTTTCAACAGTCGCTTTTCCTACAATATCACAAAAAGAAAATGTCTCTCCTGATTTTATTTCAGTACTTGACAAGTTATTACATGTAATTGATATATTGTTTTGTCTCTTTGAATCTTTATTATGAATTTTAGTTGAAAATGTAGCTATTTCGGTTTCCTTTTTAGGAACCGTGCTTTCAATATTTGTATTTGTTCTATTACTAGGTGTATTTGTACTACTTCTTTGAGCCTGATAATTTGAAGTATTAGTTTGTGCTTGTTTATTATTATTCGAATCCCAGAGATTCCAAGCTATCACACCTTCAGCTATTGTTACTGCAATTATTATTAGACTTATAGCAATTTTCTTCATTTAACCTTCTCCTTCACAAAATTTCTCATTCTTTTATAATTATTTTACCCCAAAATCTCAAATTTTATTGACAAATATATATTAAATATAGTATAATTGGTAATGTATAAATTTTTAAAGGAGATTATTATGTTAGCTAAGTATTGGAAAAAGATTGGTTTTTTTATTTTAATAGTTGCATGTATATTTAATATTATGAATAAATGTGTTCGTAAACTATCTTTAAAAAATGAACTAGAAACTTCAGCAACATATGTAAATCAACAAGAACAAGAGCAAAATAAAAATTTAGACAAATAACTTGAAAAAAAAATACAAATATGTTAATATAATATTTGGCAAAATTACTGTTTTGAGAAAGAGGTGAATTTTACATGAAAGAAGGAATACATCCAACATATAACCAAACAACAATTACATGTGCATGTGGAAATGTTTTAGAAGTTGGTTCAACAAAAAAAGATTTAAAAGTAGATGTTTGCTCAAAATGTCATCCATACTGGACAGGTAACTTAAGACTTGACACAAAAGGTGGTAGAGCTGACAGATTTAAAAAGAAATATGGTCTTGAATAAAAAAATGGCTTTCATACGAAGCCACTTTTTTTATTTTTCTATTAACATTATTTTGTAATTATATCCATGATATTTAGTATAATATTCTTTTTCTGAAACTTTATTATATCCTTCTTCTTTAAACACATCTTCATAGAATTTTCCATTTGGATCATCAACAATCCAAACTCTATTTGAACATTCTTTAACAAATTCTTTATTTACAACTGTATCATAATTAGGTCCAAAAGCTTTATATGCTTCTTCTACTCCCCAATTATCAGCATTATAAAAATATACTTGATTGTCAACAAAATGAATTGATAAAACAAATCCTCCACCTAAATTTGCAAATGCAATTGTATCTCCTTCCTGGATATTTTCTTTCATATAATTAATTGGTTCCATATTTGTTTTACTATAATTTTCTTGCATTAATCCTACATTATTATAAATTCCTAATATTGCAATTACTGAAAGTATTGAAACTATTTCAACTTTGTTTTGCTCTTTTCCTAATATAAAACTTATTGCAAATATGTATAAACCTGTTATTACAAATAAATATCTATAATATAAAATTGATGTTTTCATTACTGCTGTAATTATAATTGCTGCTAGTATTACTGCAAAATATACAATTACCGACCATTTAAATGCATTTAAATTTTCTTTTGCTTTAGCATATTTATATGTTTTGTATATCATATATCCATATAATTCCAAAGCCAATACTGTTGGTACTAATAATCCTGTATATCCTGATGTTCTAACATATCCTGCTAATTGTGAACTTAGCAATTCCATTGGAGTTTGTGGAAATGAAAATCCTATCCAATATCCACTTGATACATTTCCTAGTTGTCTTGCAAAATTTACTAACCATGGTAGATATGCAACTGCTTGCACAATTCCCATTGAAACTATAAAAATTATTCCTTTTTTTCTCTTTTTTACAATCAAATATATTAATAAAAATACATTTATTAATCCTGCAGCCATTAATCCATAATAATGTAGATATATACTCATTAAGCTTGATACTCCAAATATTATCCAATCTTTTGTGTTATCTTCTTTTGTTAGTCTATATGCATATATTGCAAGTACTGTTACCGTAAGGATTGCCCATGAATACATTCTTACTTCTATTGCATATTGAGCCATTTCTGGTAAAAATGCACATAAAAATGAAAATATAAATCCTGTTCTTCCTCCAAAATCTTTTCTTATATGTGTGTATCCAAGAATTATCATAATTGCTATTGGTATAACTGAAAAAATTTTATATGCCATAATCGAACCACCAGTTAGCAAATATACTATTCTTAACATCCAATAATATAAGATTGGATGTACGTCATTTCCTCCTATTGTCCAAATTTCTCCAAATGTGTGTCTTGCTAATCCTGCCGAATAACATTCGTCAAACCATAAATTATTGTGGAAAGCTCCTAATGATACAAATATTATTCCTACTACTATTAGTACAATGTGCCATTGTTTTAATGTTATTGATTTTAATTTTTCTTTTACTTTTTCCATCTTATTTGTCCTTTCTACTTTTTTCTATTTACATCATATACACTATCTATTCTTCTTAATTCTCGTATAATTTTATTTAAACTTTCTAAGCTATCAACCTCAAGAGTTACTTCTGTTATAGCAATTCTTTCCTTAGTTGCTCTAGCATTTACTCCTAAAATTTTAGCTTTAGAGTCATTTATTTTTTGAACAACATCTGCTAAAAGCCCATTTCTATCATTAGCAAAAACTTCTATTTCTACAGTATAACTTACTTTTTCTTGATTATACCATTGAACTTCTATTATTCTATTTTCTTCTTTTAACAATTCATTTACATTAACACAGTCTTTTCTATGAACAGAAACTCCTCTTCCTTTGGTTATATATCCTATTATCTCATCACCTGGCAATGGATTACAACATTTTGAAAGTTTTACTAAACAATTATCTATACCTTTTACAACAATTCCAGAACTTGATGGTTTTGTATTGTTTCGTCTGGCTATTGATAATTCTTCTATTTTTTGTTCAATTGGCTCTTCTTTGTGTTCTTTTCTATATTCTATTAGCATTCTCGCAATTATTTTTTGTGCAGTAATTGCTCCAAAACCAACTGCTGCATACATCTCTTCTAAACTCTTATATTTATATCTATCTAACATTGGATTAATATATTCTAGTTTAAATAAATCAGCATATGACATTCCAATTCTTTTTAGTTCTTTCTCAATTAATTCTTTTCCTTTTTCAATATTCTCTGACTTCTTTTCTTTTTTGAACCATGACATTATTTTGTTCTTGGCAGCAGAACTTTTTACGAATTTTAGCCAATCCATGCTTGGCCCTTTAGAATTATCCGATGTAAGAATTTCTACAATATCCCCATTTTTTATTGGAGTAATAATTGGAACCATTTGACTATTTATTTTAGCTCCTACCATGTGATTACCAATTTCTGCATGAATACTGTATGCAAAATCTATTGGAGTTGCTCCTCTTGGCAAAACTTTTATTGCTCCTTTTGGAGTAAATACATATACTTCATCTTCAAATAGTTCTGTTTTTAAGGTTTCCAAAAATTGTTGAGGATCTTGCATTTCTTGTTGCCATTCCAACGTTTCTCTTAACCAAGCTAATTTATCCTCTTGAACAGCTACTATTTTTTGCCCTTTTTTGCTTCCATAATTTGCTTCCTTATATGCCCAATGTGCCGCAATACCATATTCTGCTATTCTGTGCATATCCCAAGTACGTATTTGAACTTCAAATGGAGTCCCTTTTTCTCCAAGTAATGTTGTATGTATTGATTGATACATATTTGTCTTAGGCACAGCTATATAATCTTTAAATCTCCCTGGCATAGGGCTATACATTTCATGTACAACACCTAATGCTGCATAACAGTCTTTTACTGAATTAACAATAATTCTTAAAGCAAATAAATCATAAATTTGGTCTAATGTTTTATTATCTCTTTCCATTTTTCTATATATGCTATATAAATGTTTTGCTCTTCCAGTTACTTCTGCTTCAATATGTTGTTTTTTTAATTGCACTCTTATATCTGCCATAATTTTTTCTATAAACTTAAGGCGTTCTTCTCTTTTTTGTTCTATTCCTTTTATTAATTCTCTATATTCCTCTGGATGTAAATATTTAAATCCTAAATCTTCCAATTCCCATTTCATAGAATATAAACCTAATCTATTTGCTAATGGTGCATATAACTGCATAGTTTCTTGAGCTATAGCAATTTGTCTATCTCTTTTTAGATATTCTAATGTTCTCATATTATGCAATCTATCTGCAAGTTTAATTATAATAACCCTTATATCTTTTCCCATTGCTAAGAACATTTTTCTATAATTTTCAACTTGATTTTCTTCAATAGATGCGTGTTGTATTAGTTTTAACTTAGTTACACCATCAACCATTTCTGCAATTTCTGTTCCAAATTCTTTTTCTATGTCATCATATGTAGCATCTGTATCTTCAACTACATCATGTAACAATGCTGCACAAATCGTTTTTTCATCTAATCCTAATTCTGCTATTGTATATGCAACATTTGTTGGGTGAATTATATATGGTTCTCCAGACTTTCTTTTTTGGTCTCCATGTTTTTCAACAGCATAATTATAAGCTCTTTGAATTAGCTTTACATCTGGCCATCTCTTATTTTTCTTTACTTTATCTATAATATCTTTTATTGTATAATTTTGTGTCATATCTTTTCCCCCTTTTGCTAGCTCTTATTCTATATCAATTTTCTATAAATTAAAAGAGGTTATTAAAATTTTTTCATAATATTAAAGAGGTGAGGGACTAATTATAGTTCCTCACCTCTTTATAACATATACGAATTATTATTCCGTTTCCAGAATAGGTAATTTCATGTTAGTGATATCCTTACTTCTCGTAAAAATAACACAACTTCTTTCTTCCGCATTGTACTTCAGGTTTTGCATCTGCTCCTTAATAACAAATGTAGCACCTGTTACCTTTACTTTAGTAATGGAGTTCTCTATCAATTCATTAGACATATCCATGGTAGATGTTACTTCACAGTAGCCATCGGTCAGAAGTCTTTCGTACTGATATCCATCTCCATTTTTACACGTCTTATTCTGAATAGAATATAACGCGTTCGGATTTGCCTGATGAATCGACGTTATTCCATGACTATGCATGAAATTATTTAAGTCTGCTTTTCTCACATAAATCTTCCTTCCATCAACCCATCCATCAGACAGGCCAATAAGAAGATTCATAATTCCAAGTTTCTCACCCTTACGGGTTAAGTAAAACTTTTGGACAGTCCGACTTTTGTCATTTTCGCCAAGTTTTTCAATAATTTTAACTTGGCCTTTCTTGTTGATGATCAGCCGCTTAATGTGCCATCCGTCATATGCCTTCTGGGCATTATAACAAATTATGGTTTCGTTTGGCTGAATCGAACATTTCCAGCCAAGCATTTCACATTTTTTGGATTTTTGAAAACCTCCGTTTCCTTTAGGAAGAATAAAATAATTTCCAAGAACCTTTACCTGTGCTATTGCCATTTTTTTATACCTCTTTATCTTTTATTTGCACATCATTCGTATATGTTGCAACAATATACTTGTCACATTCACAAAGCTGTGCCTTATTATATTTTACCATTTTTTGCTAGTTTAGTCAATATATCGATAAACTCTTGCTATTTTGCGCATAAAATAGTAAAATTAATTCAGAAAATTTATTATTTGAAAGGAAATAGATATGAATAAAAAGTGGCAAATATATCAAGTAAATGATGAGAAAGTAAAAGAACTACAAGAAAAATATAATATCAATAAATTACTATCAACAATTCTAGTAAATAGAGGCATTACTGAAGAAAAACAAATTCAAAAATTTTTAAATCCTAAACGAAATGATTTTTACAATCCTTATGAAATGCCAGACATGGAAATTGCCGTAAATAGAATTTTACAAGCAATAAAAAATGGTGAAAAAACTATTATTTATGGTGATTACGATGTTGATGGAATTACAAGTGTTACTGTATTAAAAAGCTTTCTTGAAGAAAGAGGTCTTAAAGTTGATGAATATATTCCAAATAGACTAAATGAAGGTTATGGTTTGAATAAAAAAGCTGTAGAATCTATTGCTAATCAAGGTTATACTTTAATGATAACTGTAGATTGTGGAATTTCTGCTGTAGAAGAAGTAAATTATGCAAATGAATTAGGCATTGAAACTATAATTACAGACCACCATGAACCAGGTTCAGAACTTCCAAAAGCACTAGCTGTTGTTGATGCCAAACGTAAAGACAACAAATATCCATTTAGGAACTTAGCTGGTGTTGGAGTTGTCTTTAAACTAACTCAAGCAATTAGTATGAAACTAGGCCTTGAAGAAAAAGATTATTTAAAATATTTAGATATTGTATGTGTTGGTACAATTTCAGATATTGTTCCTTTAGTTGATGAAAATAGAGTTATTGTTAAATTAGGTTTAAAACTTGTTGAGCAAACAAGAAATTTAGGATTACGTTCAATTCTTCAAGCTTCTGGTTATAACAGAATAGATTCTACAACAGTATCATTCGGAATTGCTCCTCGTATTAATGCTTCTGGAAGAATGGGTCATCAAGAAGACGCTCTTCAATTATTCTTATCTAAAGATATAAACGAAGTAAATGAACTTACTCAAAAACTAAATGAATATAATAAAATAAGGCAAGATACTGAAAAAAGTATTTATTCTGACGCAATTCTTCAAATTGAGCAAAATAATTTAGCAGAAAAAAATACTATTGTTGTAATGGGAAAAAATTGGCATCACGGAGTTATAGGTATTGTTTCTTCTAAAATAACAGAATTGTATTTCAAACCAAGTATTTTACTTTGTGAAGAAGGTGATTATGGAAAAGGGTCTGGAAGGAGCATACCCGGATTTGATTTATATGAAGCTTTAACAGAATGTAAAGATTACATAGATAGATTTGGTGGTCATTCTATGGCTATTGGAATAAATGTAAAAACATCTGATTTTGAGAACTTTAAAAATGCTTTAGAAGAAGTCTCTATTCAAAAACATATAAACGAACTTGTACCAATTCTAACAATAGATGCTCAAATAAGCTTAGATGAAATAAATAAAGATATGGTTAATAGTTTAAAGCAATTAGAACCATTTGGTGAAGAAAATAAAAATCCTTTATTTGTATTTAAAAATCTAAAAATAGATTCTATTCGAGCACTCTCTGAAGGAAAACATTTAAAATTGACTTTAAAAGATAATAAAAATATTGTAAATGCTATTGGATTTAATTTAGGTTCTCTTGCCTCTGAGTATAAAATAGACGACAAAATTGATGTGGTTGGAAATCTTGAAATAAATTCTTTTAATGGTGTTGATAATATACAAATTAATATAAAAGATTTAATGAAATCTTTATAAAAAGTTAGGCGATGTAAAAAAACCCCTTTATTTTTTTACATCGCTTTGAACTTGTGAAATATCTGAAATCTTTGCTGCAAAATATGGTAAATCTTTATTTCTTTCTTTTAAGAAAATACAAAATGTATCATCAACAATAAATTCTCTTGGTCCTCCTGGTGCAAGAATTGATGTATTTGCTACATTCATTCCAGCTTCACTCTTAATTTTTCCGCCTTTTTCATCTAAAGAAAATTTTATTGTTTGTACAGCTTTTTCTATTTCATATTCTTCTCCATCTGAAAATAAAAATGGTTTATTTTCTAACTCAGTAAACTCTTCTTTCTGATTAAAATCTATATTTGGAATTCGTAATCTATCCATTTCTGAAAACACTTTATTTCCTGCATAATTTTCACTTGCAGTTTGTATTTCACTATATATTTGAGCAAATGTATTTTGTGAATTTCCTTTTGAAATAATTACTTCATCTTCAGATTTTGTAAGTAATTTTACTGCAAAATCTTCCTTAGAATTATAATACAATACCTTAACTTGGTCTCTTACAACTTCTTCTGTTGAACTATTTATTCCAAAATAACTTACATTTTTGTACTCTCCAAATGTTCCTTTATCTAATTTTGTAAATACTTTTGGAAATTCAAACTCTTTTTTTAACATTGCATACAAAAAGTAGTCTCTTGGCCCATGACTTTCCCAATCGAAATCATTTAATATATCACTTGTTTCATTAAATTTTTCTTTTATAGCATTTTCTATTTGTTGCTTTAATTCAATTGATGGAGTTCCATATACTTTGTAATAACTTTTATCTGATAAATATGATGTATTAAATGTTCCTTTGTTTAGATTATTTACTATTTCAGGTTGATTTTCAAATACAATATCTTGCTTTGCTAAATCATTTTTTAAGTCATTCCATATTAAATTAAATGTTCCACACCATGTTGTATTTTCTGTAATTTCATCTTCTAATGATGGTACCACATTAAAATTTGATATCACTGATGAACTACGTTTTCCTTCTGTCTCACTTCTTATTTTGTCTATTTCATAAAAATATAGTGCTACAAACATTACTATTAGAATAATTATTAATGATAATATTATTAACCAACTTTTTTTACTCATATTTTATAATTCCTTTCATTAATTATTACATTCAGTATATACTAAAATTTAATAATATTCAAGTGCTCTAACAATATTTTTATTCCAAGCAAAACCAATATAATTCCACCAACTAATTCAGCTTTGTTCTGATATTTATCTCCAAATCTATTTCCAATTTTAGTACCAATAACAGCTAAAATAAAAGTAATAACACCTATTATAGTAACAGCTAATATCAAATTAACATTCAAAAATGCAAAAGTAATTCCTATAGCCAATGCATCAATACTTGTAGCTACTGCCAAGACAAACATTGTTTTAAAGCTCACATCATCATTACAATTATCACTTTCATCTACAAAAGAATCTTTTATCATTTTTCCACCAATAATTCCTAACAATATAAATGCAATCCAATGATCGATATTAGTTATTAGACTTTCAAATGCTGAGCCTAAAAAGTATCCTATAACTGGCATTAGTGCCTGAAAACCACCAAAATACAATCCTATTATGATTGCCTTTTTCCAATCCATTTTTTTCATAGAAATACCTTTGCACACTGATACTGCAAAGGCATCCATTCCTAATCCTACACTTAATAATAATAATTCTATAATTCCCATTTTTTCTTCTCCTGTATTAATTTATTCACAAGCAATAAATTATATTATATTATTTTTTATTTTTTTATTTGATTTTTAATATCTTCTAATTTTTCTTTTAAAGTCCATTTCTTAAAATCAACTTTTTCTTTTATATTAGGGAAAGCATTTACCAATCTTCTATGGAATATAGATTTATTGTGTATAATCTTTCTAACTTTTTCTGATATTTCAATTGTGTTGTCTTTAACTTCTTTAGAAACTTGTTTCAAGTTAAGAATAATCTTGTATGAAACAATATTATCTACTAAATGAATAGCTAAAAGTATTGAAATTATTACTGTTTGAACAGTACTTGGTATTAATCTTAATTTTCCAATAATAAATGGATTTACAATATAAACTATAACACAACTTGCAATTCCAAATAAAACTAAATTTTGTAAGCAAACTCTTCCATTTATGTTGAATTTCCTTTGGCTGTAATCCCACCATCTTGCATTAAAAATTTTCTCCATAAAGAAACTTGTAAGATATTCTAGGATTCCACAAATTATTATTGACATAAAAAATGTTACAATCATATCATCTTGATATTTTTTTAATAAAATACTTACTAATACTACTCCATATCCATATATCGGACATACTGGACCTATTAAAAATCCTCTGTTTACAAACTTCTTATTTCTAATAGAAATTGATGTTGATTCCATTATCCATCCTGCAACTGCATATATAAAGAAAACTAATATATATATCTTTATTTCTTCTATACTCATTATAATTCCTCATTTCTTGATTTATTTATTACTTTATTTAATTCTGCTCCTAAAAATACTGTATAAAAACATGAATATGTCCACATCATAATTAACATCAATGTTGTTAAACTTCCATATGTGATTGAAAAGCCTTTAAAAATAGTTAAGTATCTTGAAAATACAAAAGATATTACGTTTAAAGCTATCGCACCAAATATTGCTCCGTAAATTTGGCTTCTAAAAGTCACCTTATGGTTTGGCATGAATTTATATAGTAACAAGAATACTATAAATGTTACAAATATAAAGCTAACTTCTGTTATTATTGATGATATAATATTATAATTTTTTAATCCGTTAAAATGTTCTTTTATCAATTCTATTACACCATTACCAAATACCAATAATATTAAACCTATAACTATCAAAAAAATAAACATTATAGTTTCTAGCAATGCTTTTATTCTTAAATAGATATATGATGTTACTTTCTTACTGCCTGTTTCATAAACTCCATGTAAACCATTTGTTAATGCATACAATCCTTTTCCAGCAGCCCAAATAGTAAATATAATTGATACAGAAATAGTTCCAATAGATTTTGAATACACTTCTTGTACAATCCCTAAAACCATTTCACTCATACTTGATGGAATAATCTTAGAGATAGCATCAAAAAGTGTTTGAGGTGCTATCCCTGTATATTGTATCATTGTTATTAACAATATTATAAATGGTATAAATGATAATATTGTATAATAAGAGCACTGTGCTGAACTTTCGCTAATGTGATCTTTACTCATATTAGCTGATAATTCTTTTATTAATTTTTTATTCATATTTCTCCTCTATTCTCCACATCCAGAACAATGTGAACAACATCCACCGCAAGAAGCTTCATCATCTTCTTCAGCATAAGAATCATCTTCTACAAATTCATACATATCTTCTTTCATATAAGCTACATCTTTTTCAAGTTCTGCAACTCTTTTTTCTAATTTTTCTATTTTTTCAAGTAATTCTTTTTCTGACATTTTTCTCCTCCTATAAAATTTATTTCTGCTCAATTTAGAACCGACCCCAAATTCGCAAATGTAAATTTGGGGTCGGTCCTAAATTTCGCAAAAGTGAAAAAGGTCCAACCCCAAATTTATTTTCAATTATACTCTTTCCATGTATTCGCATGTACGTGTATCTATTCTTAATACATCTCCAATATTTACAAACATAGGAACTTGTAATTCTAAACCTGTTTCTAATTTTGCAGGTTTTCCTGATGTTGTTGTTGTGTTTCCAGCAAATCCTGGTTCTGTATATACTACTTCTAATTCAACAAAGATTGGTGGTTCAACAGCAAATACTTTTCCTTTAAATGATAGGATTGTTACTTCCATATTTTCTTTTAAATACTTTAAGCAATCTCCTAAGTCTGCTTTATTTAATGGCATTTGGTCATATGTTTCATTATCCATGAAATAATATAAATCACCATCATTATATAAATATTGCATTGTTTTTTTCTCTATTTCTGCTCCAGGATATTTGTCTGATGGATTAAATGTTTTTTCTAAAACAGCTCCTGTTATTACATTTTTTAATTTCGTTCTAACAAATGCAGCTCCTTTTCCTGGTTTTACGTGTTGGAATTCAACTACTCTGAAAACTCCTCCGTCCATTTCAAATGTTGTTCCATTTCTAAAATCTCCTGCCATGTATACTCCTGCCATATTATTTCTCCCTTCTAATAATTCTTAACATAATTTTCAATATTATTATTTTACACCCTACACTATATAAAAGTCAAGCTTTTTCTTGGTATTTTTATTTTATTGTTCAAATTCATACATTATAATACTCAATACATTTAATGCCACTGTTTCTGTTCTTAATATTCTATCACCTAATGTAACAATTTTTGCTCCACTTTCTTTTAATAATTTTATATCACTTTCTTCAAATCCACCTTCTGGTCCAATTACAATTCCTATTTTTAAATCTGTTGCTTTTAATTTTTTCAATTCTGCTTTTAATGTGTTTTCTTTTTCATTTTCATATGCAACTATAATTACATCATATTCATTTATCCAATTACAAATTTCTTTAACATTTATTAAATGTTTTACTTCAGGAATAAAGCCTCTACCACATTGTTTTGCTGCACTTTCTGCAATTTTTTGCCATCTTTCATTTTTCTTAATTTCGTCTTTTCCTTCTAATTTTACAACACATCTTTTCATATTTACTGGTATTATTGAATTTGCCCCTAATTCAACTGATTTTTGAATTATTAATTCCATTTTATCTGATTTTGGCAATCCTTGATATATATCCACTTTTATCTTTTCTTGAATGTTTTTTTGTTCCTCTATAATCTTTGTTTCTATTTCATTTTCAGCGATTATTTCAATTTCACATTTATATGAATTTCCTGTATCTTGATTGCAAACTTCAATTTTATCTCCAATTTGTTTTCTTAATACATTTTTTATGTGTTTTACATCTTCATCAATTATAGTTATTTTATCATTATTTATCTGATTATTCTTTACAAAAAATCGTGGCATTAATTTTCTCCTTTTATATTTAATAATAATTTATTTCTTGTTTCAATACTTTCTATTGCAATTAATTTATCTTGTTCTATTAGATATTTTGTCACATCATTTATTATTAATAACATTGCTTTATCTAAATCTTCTTTTGCCAGTTTTCTTTCTGCTTCAATATCATATTTTTCTGTTTTTCTATTTAATTCAATTTTATCTGAAACATAAATTATTTTGGCTAACGTATCCATATTAGGATTTGTTGTTGTATGATATTCAATTGCTTTAGCAATTTCTTCACTAACACCATATTTTTTCTTAGCTATATCTGCACCAATTTTACCGTGTAATAATTTAACACTATTTTTTTCAGTCTCTGAAATCTGGATATTATTTTCTTTTACATATTGTAACATTTCATCATCTGTCATCTCTTTTGCATTGTCATGAAGAAGTCCTGCAATTTGTGCTGTTTCTATATCAATATTATAAATTTGGGCAAGTTCCATTGCCATTTCCATTACACCTATAGAATGAATATATCTTTTTTCTGATAATATTTGTTTTAATTCTTCTTTTATTATATCTATTTTTTCCATTTTGTCAGTTAAAGTGTTAGCTTCTATGAAGCTAACACTTATCTCCTTTCTTATTTAAGCCAATCTGGATTTGCTATATACCAATCTATTGTTTTTACAATTCCATCTTCAAATTTTGTTTCTGGTTCCCATCCAAGTTCTGCTTTTATTTTACTTGGATCTATTGCATATCTATAATCATGACCTTTTCTATCTTCTACATATTGAATTAAGTCTTCTGATTTTCCTAATCTTTTTAATATAAGTTTTACAATATCTATATTTCTCTTTTCATTGTGTCCACCTATATTATATCTTTCACCGGCAACACCTTTATGGAATACCATATCTATTGCTTTACAGTGATCTTCTACATATAACCAATCTCTTATATTTTTTCCTGTACCATAAACTGGTAATTTTTCATTATTCATTGCAAGTTTAATCATGTGTGGAATTAATTTTTCATTATGTTGATATGGTCCATAATTGTTTGAACAATTTGTTACATTTACATTCATTTTATATGTTGTATGATATGCAAATGCAATTAAATCTGAACTTGCTTTTGATGCTGAATATGGGCTACTTGGTTGTATTGGTGATTTTTCTGTAAAATATCCATCTTCTCCTAATGCACCATATACTTCATCTGTTGATATATGTACAAATTTATTTTCTGAACCTTCTCCCCATTTTTGTTTTGCTGTTTCTAATAATGTATGTGTTCCTATTACATTTGTATGTGTAAATACAAATGGATTTTTTATACTGTTGTCTACATGTGATTCAGCAGCAAAATGTATTACACCATTTATGTCATATTTATCAAATATTTCTTTCATTTTTTCAAAATCACATATATCTGCTTTTTCAAATGATATTTTATCTTTTACTTTATCTAAATTTGCCATATTTCCTGCATATGTTAATTTATCTACTACAACTACTTTGTAGTCTGGATGTTTATTTACAAAATATTCGACAAAATTTGCTCCTATAAATCCTGCTGCACCTGTTACTAATATATTTTTCATAATTAAATTTCTCCTTTTATATTTTTAAATAAGTCTGTTTGTTTTAATTCTTGTAAAGATGGCCATTTTGCATCTTTTTCTGATGTTATTAAATCTTCTTTCTTTAAATCTCCCATTGGCCATTCAATTCCAACATCTGGATCATCAAATTTTAATCCACCTTCTGCTTCATGATTATATATATCATCACATTTATATGTAAATTCAGCTTCATCTGATAATACTAAAAATCCATGTGCAAATCCTCTTGGTATCATAAACATTTTTTTATTTTCTTCTGTTAATATAACACCTTCCCATTTACCATATGTTTTACTTCCAGGTCTTAAATCAACAGCAACATCAAATACTTCACCTTTTATACATCTAACTAATTTTGCTTGTGTATTTTCTTTTTGAAAATGTAATCCTCTTAGCACACCTTTTTTTGATTTTGATTGGTTGTCTTGTACAAAATCGTAATTTAGTCCTATTTCTTCAAAATCTTTTTTGCTATATGTTTCCATAAAGTATCCTCTATTGTCTCCAAATACTGTTGGTTCTATTATATATACACCATCTATTGTTGTTTCTGTTTTTTTAAATTTTCCCATGTTATACTAGATATCCAGTTTTTAGCTAGATATCTCTCCTTTCTTTTGAATTAAATATTTTTTCTATTCTTCACCAAATACATTGTCTGCTACATCTTTTAAATATTTTCCATAATCTGTTTTCATATATTTTTGAGCTAAATTTGATAATTGTTCTGAATTTATCCATCCTTTATCAAATGCTATTTCTTCTGGACAACATATTTGTAGACCTTGGCGTTTTTGAATTGTTTGAACAAAACTTGCTGTTTCTATTAATGCATCATGTGTGCCTGTATCAAACCATGTCATTCCTCTTCCCAATTTTTCAACTTTTAATTGTCCTCTTTTCATATATTCTTCATTTATTGATGTTATTTCTAATTCTCCTCTTGCAGATGGTTTTACATTTTTTGCTATTTCTATTACTTCATTTGTATAGAAATATAATCCTGGCACAGCATAATTTGATTTTGGATTTGCTGGTTTTTCTTCAATTGACACAGCTTTTCCATTTTCATCAATTTCTACCACTCCGTATGCCCTTGGATCTTTTACATAATACCCAAATATTGTTGCTTCATTTTCTCTTTCATTTGCTTCTTTTAATTTTTGTGCTAAATGTTCTCCATAAAACATATTATCACCTAATATCATTGCAACATTATCTTGTCCTATAAAGTCTTCTCCTATAATAAATGCTTCTGCTAAACCATTTGGCTTTTCTTGAACTTTATATTCAAATTTCATTCCCCATTGGCTTCCATCTCCAAGTAAACTTTTAAATGTTTCTAAATCTCTTGGTGTTGTTATTATTAAAACTTCTCTTATATCTGCTTGCATTAATATTGATAATGGATAATAAATCATTGGCTTATCATATACAGGCATTATTTGTTTTGATATTGCAAGTGTTAATGGATATAATCTTGTTCCACTTCCTCCTGCTAATATAATTCCTTTTCTATTTTTCATAATACTACATCCTTTCTATTGCTCTATACTTTTAGCTTCTTCTAAGTATCTTTTTAATCCATCTTTCCATTCAGGAACTTTTATTCCACATGCTTCAAGTTTGGCTTTTGACATTTGTGAATTAAATGGTCTTTTTGCTTGTGTAACTTTCATCATTTCTATATATTGTTCTGTTGTTACTGGATTTACTTTACATGTAATTCCTTGTTCTTCTAATATTTCTTTTGTAAAGTCATACCATGTTGTATATCCTTCATTTGTAGCATTATATATTCCATAAGGTATTTTTTTCTCTATTGCTTGATATATTATTTCTGTTAAGTCTTTTGCATATGTTGGACTTCCATGTTGATCTGATACTACATTTATTTCATCTCTTGTTGATCCTAATTTTGTCATTGTTTTTACAAAATTGTTTCCTCCAACTCCATATAACCATGCTGTTCTGAAGATGTAATATTCATCCATGTTTGCTGTTATTCCTTCTTCACCATGTAATTTTGTTTTTCCATATGCTGTTACTGGATGTTTTTCATCGTTTTCTTTGTAATCTTTTGATATATCTAAGTCTCCTCCAAATACATAATCTGTAGATATATGTACTAATTTTGCACCAACTTTTTTTGCTGCTTTAGCTAAATTTGTTGGTCCATCTCCATTTATTCTGTCTGCTAAATCATAGTTTTCTTCTGCTTTGTCTACAGCTGTATATGCTGCACAATTTATTATATATTCTGGCTTTGTATTTTCTACATATTCCATAACTTTTTTTTCATTTGTTATATCTAATTCTGATACATCTGTTGCTATTACTTCATTTTCTTTTGCAAATTTTTCTTTTACTTCTTTGGCTAACATTCCGTTAGCTCCTGTTACTAATATTTTCATTTGAAACCTCCATTTATACTGAGTTTAAATTTCGTGATTATAATATCACAAATAAAAAAAAAGTACAAGTAATTATCATACGATATAATAAATTTTGTTATAAAACTTAAGCTTATGTTTTAATTTGACTTTTATGTAAATTTGTGTTATGATATATTTATTGTTGCAAATTGGCAACTCATTTATCGGTATGATGTATAGAAGAAAGGCTATACAAAACAAAATTCACTCAAAAACATAACAAACACTAGGAGGATTTACTATGAATTTTGATTTCAACATTGGAGCTATTGTAAAACTTGGTATTTTTGGTTTTGCGACCCCACTTTACAAGCTTGGTAAAGTCATTGAAGTAACACCTACTGAGGTTGTTATTGTTCCTCAGCTTAATGTATGTAGGGAATCTGACAATGGACCTTCATCTTTTGATGAATATTGTACGGCAGATGCCTTGCACGAAGTTCTTCATATTAGGCGGCAATTAATTGCCTATTGGACTTACGCTAAAGCCTATGACACGACTATCACAGATTTTATTTCTGAGGCTGATTATTCTTCCTTGGCAAATATTTCTTCTAAATCTTTTTCTGACTACACTCTGAATTTGTATGACAAGAATACTGGTCTTTGCAAAGGAAATGGAACCAACTGTCGCAATATTGAAGAATCTACAACCCCTTTCTTCTTTATCCAAACCACATCTGCTAATGATGGAATTCACCACGAACTTTCTCATTGCAGATTCTAAAATAAAAACGGAGCTTTTGAATAATTTCAAAAACTCCGTTTTTATTTTAGTTCTATTTCTCAGTCATTTAAATAAATAATCCTCCTATATGCTCAAGCCATTGGATTTTAAAAGCTCTGCGTTTATCTGAAAGAATATCAAACTCTGGATACCCTTCTGCACCTTCATAATAAGCATTTTCTTTGTCATGATAGCTCAAAATGAGTTCAATTCCACTTACACTGAGAGGAAAAGATGTCAAAGTAAAAAGATCTCCATATACCCCTTCACCCTTACGCTTCAAATGCAATGTCTTCGGTGGATTGTTCTTCTTCCACATAAATGGAAACATGATTTTAGGAACTACATACATGCCAAGCACCTCCAGCTTAATTAGCTCTGAAAGTTTCATAGTAACTTTCAGAAAATTTAGTATTCAATAATCTAAAAGTATAACTATGATATACAATATAAACATTAGCATTATAGCACAATATTATGTCGATGTCAATTTTTGTTATTTTAAATAAATACTTGGATTTAAATATTTACCATCTTGCATAATTTCAAAATGCAAATGACTCTCCATTCCACTTTCAAATGATGCTGTATTACCTGCTGTTCCTATCGTTTGCACTTGTTTTACTTCTTCTCCTTCAACAACAAATTCAGCAGTTAATAAATTTGAATATATGGTTTCATATCCTTCATCATGTGAAATTACTACTGTTAAGCCATATCTTGGATCATTTAATATAGATGTTACTACACCATCTGCAGATGCTTTTATTACACTTGTTTTATCAGCTTTTATATCTATTCCTGTATGTGTAATCCATTCTTTTAATGTATCTGAATATATTAAATTTTCTTGTGCAAATTCAGCAATTATTTCTCCATCTGTTGGTTTTGTAAATGTTAGTGGTTTCTTTTCTTCTGTTACTTGTGTATTTTCTGTAGCATTAGCTGTTGTTTCTGTTTTAACTGTGGTTTCTTTTTTCTCTGAATCTGCTTTATTTTCATCTTTTTTTGTATTTGTTGTATTTTCTATAATATCTGTAGTTGTACTTTCTGTTCTATTACTAATTTCATCATTTTTTTGTTCAGCAATTTTCTCTTGTTCTTCAACTGTTTTTCCAATATTTGAACTTGCATCTTCTACATTTTCAATATTTTCTGTTGTAGATTTACCTGTTTCATTTCCAACCTTTGAATTAGCTTTTGTTGTCATATACATAACAATTCCAACAGATATTGCTAATATGAAAAATATTGCAGTTCCAACATATATTATTAAATTCTCATTTTCATAAAATTTTCTTCCTTTTTTCATAAATTCCTCCTTAATATTTTATTATTAGAAGTATTTACTTTTTTCAGAAGATTATTCATTTTAAGGAAATTATTATTTAATTTCTACATCAGTATAAAAATGTTTTATAATTTCTTCATAATTAGCTCCTGTCTTTGCCATACCGTCTGCTCCTGTTTGGCTCATTCCAACTCCATGACCATATCCTTTTACACTAAATTTTATATTTTCTCCATTTATTTCAAATGTAAAATTTGTTGACTTTAATCCCAATATACTTCTTGCCTCTGTTCCTGCAATCTCTTTATTTCCAATCTTTATAGTTTTTACTCTATTGCTTGAAGTAAGCTCTAATATTTTTATACATTCTTCTGTATTAAAATCTATTTCAAAATCAGAATATTTTTCTTTCATTTTATTTATCAATTCTTCTTTAGATAATACTACTTCTGAACTATATTGATTATAACCATCTTCACCACTTGTTTCTACAGATTTTAAATATGGATAATCAATTCCACCCCAAATATTTAATGATGTTTCTGTTATCCCTCCACTGTTTGAATGGAAAAAAGCATTTATTGGTTTTTCATCATATAAAATTATTTTTCCTGTAGTATCATCTACACATTCTACAATTTTTTGCCAGTTTGTTTCAGCTTCATTTTCGTTCCATTTTGCAAATCTATCTTCTTTACTTATCCATGCTTGGCAACAAGCATAATCATCACATATATCTGCATTTTCATGTTTACTTCCATTATTCATTGCTTGATATATTGTATATGTTCTTGCAACTATTGCTTGTGCTTTTAATGCTTCTTTTTCATAACTTGCTGGCATCTCAGCTGATACAACTCCATATAAATATTCATTCATATCAAGTTCTTCTATTTCTCCAGTTTCGGTATGAAGTAATTTTATTTTTTGATATTTTAAATAATATGGATTCATATTTTCTGTTTTAATATTCTTTTCTTCGGTATCTTGTTTTTGATTTTCTTCTTGTGCAATAGTTTCTTGGCTTTTTGGACTTGCTGTAAATATTACGGGCAAAATAAAAACAATTGTTATAAAACCAATTATATAAAATATCGCTTTTTTCATTTTTTATCACATTCCTTTCTCACGGCACAAGTCAGGGCTTGAAAAGAACTAAATTTTCCAACCTTATTTCTTTATTTTTTTAAGTTAAACTTTTTTACACTGTTAATTTTCTTTTCATATTATCTAACACTTTTCTTTCAATCCTTGAAACTTGTACTTGTGTTATTCCAAGGATTTTTGCAACTTGCATTTGTGTTTTTCCTTTGTAATATCTTAGAAGTATTACTTCTTTTTCGTTATCTTTCAACTCACTTATTAACTTTTTTATTGTAATTCTATTAGTAATTTCATTTTCTTCATCTTTTCCAGAAGATAGCTGGTCTATTAAACTAATTGTTTTATCTGTTTTATTGTCTCTATATTGACTATCTTCTATAGAATTTACTGGTCTTGCTGAATCTAAAGCCATTGCAATATCTTCTTTTGATGTTTTTAATTCTTTAGCTAATTGTTCTAAAGTTATTTCTTTTCCATATTTATTCAAATACTCCTTTTGTAATTCTATTATTTTTATATTTAATTCTTTTATACTTCTACTTATTTTTATTGGCCCATCATCTCTTATAAATCTTTTTATTTCTCCTAATATGTATGGTACTGCATATGTTGAAAGTCGAACTTCAAAACTTGTATCAAATCTTTGTATTGCCTTTATTAATCCAATACTTCCTATTTGATATAAGTCTTCTATATCATATCCTCTTCCATTAAATCTTCGAACAATACTCCAAACAAGCCTACTATTGTCTTCTATTAGTTTTGTCATATCTTCTTTACTTCCGTTTTGAGCTCGTTCTATGATTTTCATATCATTTTCATACACTATTCCTCTCCCCTTACTCCTGTATTTACTAAATTATTAGCATTTTCAACATCTTTTTGTTTTTCACGAGAAGAATTGATTTTTATTTTTTTACTCATTGTTACTTTTGTTCCAACTCCTAGTACAGAATCTACTTCTACATTATCCATAAAGCTTTCCATTATTGTAAATCCCATTCCAGATCTTTCTAAATTTGATTTTGTAGTAAACAATGGCTGTTTGGCTTCTTCTATATTTTCTATTCCTTTTCCTGAATCTGATATTTCTATAAAAACTTCATTTTGAGCTATTTTACAAATTAATTTTACTATTCCTATTTTTTCTTCATATCCATGTATTATTGCATTTGTTACTGCTTCTGATACTGCTGTTTTTATATCCGCAACTTCTTCTACTGTTGGATCTAATTGTGCTATAAATGCTGCTACTGCTATTCTTGCAAATGCTTCATTTTTAGATTTACTTAAGAATTCTATTTTCATTTCATTATCATATGCCTTAGTCATATTGCACCTCCTTCTTATTTTTTTGTTCTACTGGTATTAGTCTTAATAATCCACTCATTTCAAATATTTTTTGTATCTGCGTGTTTACATTTGCTATTTTTAATTCTCCACCAATCATGTTTATTAATTTATATCTTCCTATTATTAATCCAATTCCTGCACTATCCATAAAAGAAACATTGCTAAAATCAAATATAACTTCCTTTGGCATATATCTTTGAATTTCATTATCTATCCTCCTTCTTATCTTTTGTACACAACATTCATCTATATCTTCTTCTATTTCGAAGATTAATCGCTTGTCCTTTTTTATATATGTAATTTTCATTTTTTTCCTCCTTGGTTATAGTTTAATGAAATTATATATTTTTTTACATTTATTTCCAAGAGTGAATTATGGGAAGTTTTGTCTCTTTTGCAAAATTTGGAATTTTTAGTCAAAAAAAGAAATCAGCTTAGAATTTAACTAAGCTAATTTCTTTTTCTTTTAATATATAAAGTATTTTTTTATTTAATTACTAATTCTATACTTTATATATTAACCCATCTTTTATTTTTACACATTTCTGTGTTTCTTTTGCCAATTCCATATTATGAGTAACTATTATTATAGTTTTTCCACTTTTGTTTAATTCTTTAAAAATATTCATAATATTTTGTGCTGTATTTGTATCCAATGATCCTGTTGGCTCATCCGCTAAAATTAACTCTGGATCATTTATCAATGCTCTAGCAATCGCCACTCTTTGTCTTTGACCTCCAGACAATAAATTTACTTTTTTATCTTTTAAGTTTTCTATGCCTAAATCTTTTAAAAGCTTTTCTGCTTTATTTCTAAAATTTCTTATAAGATTCTTATCTTTACAAAATAATATTGGAACTCTAACATTTTCTATTACTGTTTCTTCTTCTATAAGTCCAAAATCTTGTAAAACGAAACCTATTTTTTTATTTCTTATCTGAGCTAATTCATTTTCAGACATCATGCTTACATTCTTTCCTTCTAGCAAATATGTTCCTTCAGTTTGTTTATCTATACAACCTAATATATATAATAAGGTTGATTTTCCAGAGCCTGATACGCCTACTATTGAGCAAAAATCTCCTTTTTCAATTATTAAATTAATACTTTTTAATGCTTCTACTTCTATTGATTTATTTGCATTATAAATTTTTTTTAAATTTTTTATTTCTATAAAACTCATTAATCCACCTCCCTTAAAACCTCTATTGGTTTTTTATCTCTTAATCCAATAACCGTAACTGCTGTTGTTAAAATAAAAATTCCTATATATATAAACAATGTTATATACACATTTTTTTCGTTATATGTATACAAGGTTCTTAAATATGTAACTATTTTATTCGAAAATATTGAAGAAATAATAGTTGGAATAACAATTATTATAAAATTTCTTATAGTCAATAGTGCAATTCCTTTTTTCCATGTAATTCCAGTTATATAATATATTGTCAACAATCTTTTGTACTCTAAATTTGCTAAAGTATTATATCCACCTATACTCATTATTATAAAAACAAAAACTATAATAAATTCATATATTTTTTGTTCATTATATATAAATATATTATTTATATTATTTTTACTAATATCTTCTAAGCTACTTATTTTTCCTATTCCTTTTTCCTTAATACTCTTATATGTTTCAATATAATCATTCGTTTTTATTATCATACCATTATTTGCCCAATATAATGGCATTTTTTCAAATATATTAGGCATTATTACTATTTCATCATTTGGTGTTGTTTTTATAAATAAATCAGCTATACTACAATCTGAATGATTAGCTCCACCAGTATATACATATGTTTTATTTTTTAAAATTCCAATAACTTTAAATGTCAATTCTTCTTTAACCGTCATATTTTCATCTAAAAAAACATTTGTTGAAAAAACTGAATTTATTTTATATGTATCTCCCAATTTATTAGATATTACAACTGGTATAATTTCTTTATCTATATCACTATTATCAAACCACTTTCCTTCTTTCAAATCCAATTTAATTGTATTGTATACTAGTTGATCATATATTATCATTCCATATAAATTTCTTTCACTTCCAACTATTGTATATACACTTCCTACCTCTTCAACATTATTAATATTTTTCATTATATTTTTTAGTTCTTCATATCTATCATTATTATAATTTTCTGGTAAAAAACTTATATGTTGAGCTTCATCAAAAAATGCAATATCGTTTTTCATATTTAATTTTTTCATTAAAATATCAGTATCTATTGCTTCTGTAATTGGAATAAGAAAAAATGTAAGATAAAATACTGATATAACAATTTGTACTATTATCAACAAATTTTTAAACTTATTTTTTTTTAATAATTCTATTAAAAAGATTATATCCCCACACATAATTATTTCCTTCCTAAATATCTTACCTCAGTTTTTGAAATCTTTTTTGCAATTACATGCACATTAAAACTAACAATAAGAATTATAATTAAATATAATATTATAATTTCATTCATCTTTAAAATATAATTTATTTCTAAAGCTCTTAACAATAATATTGTACTAAAATATATAATCAAGCTTATTATAAAAGCAACGCTACTTATAATAAAACATTCTAACATTATTAGATTGTATATTGTTCTATTTGTAGCTCCATTTAATCTATATATCATATATTTTCTCCAATTTTGATCTACCCAATATCTAAATAAAGCTAATATATTTACTAAAGCAATCATCATTAATACTGTATATAATATAGTATAATAATTTATATTTTCTAAACTATTTTTAATCTTTGTTGGTAATATCATATTATTGTCATAAAACTCTTGTTGAATTAATGCTTTGATTCTATTGTTTTCGTCAACTGTAGTATTATAGTCTGTAATAATTTCTATCCCTTTTATTGGATATTCATTTTTAAAAAATGTTGTATCTGGAATTATCCCTATTTCTATATCATTTATGTTATCTATTTTCTTATTATCAGAAATATAATTAATGTATTTATTTATTCTTATATTGAGTAAATCAATTGCCATAACTTTATATTCTTTTCCATTAATATTTATTGTTTTATTATATATAAGCATATCACTAGTTGCTATTTCACTTAAACTATCAATCATAATATAATTAGTACAATTTTTTCTATCTTCTTCTGTAATTTCTCTTCCTATAAAATCGTTAGAATCAATAATAATCTTATTCGTTCCTATTATCAAATTATACAATTGTTTTTCTTCACCATTTTTTATATTTTTTATTTTTTTTCCATATTCTACATTACTATACACTCTATATGAAATATTACTTTTTATATTTTGAATCTTCCTTAACAATTCATTAATCTTTTGATATGTTATATCTTCTCCTGATACAAAAAAACAACTTGACTCTCCTGTATATGTATTCATAAGTTGTGCTGAATTCATATTTAATGATGAAAAGAAAAAAAATCCATAAGAAGAAACTATTATACTAAAAAAAAGTATAATAAATATCATCTTCTTCTGGATTATAAATTCTTTTAAATCTTTAATTGACAATTCAAACAACTTCATATATTTTTCTCCATTATTTTAATCTAATGTAATTTTTACTATATATTATCATGTTTTTTATCAAAAGTCAAAAAGAAAAGACGAAATATTTCTATTTCATCTTTTCTTTTATTTTTAATAAAGTATTCAAAGCATCAATTGGAGTTAACTCATTCAAATTAATCTTATCAATCTCATGAGCAATCTCTCCAAGTTTATAATTAAACATATCAAATTGTCCTTCAACAACTTTCTTATTTTCCTTTTCCTGTTTCTTTCCAGAAAGCATACTCTTTCTCTCTAAACTTGTTAAAATTTCATTAGCCCTCTTTGTTACAACTTTAGGAACTCCTGCTAAACGTGCAACATGAATACCATAACTTTCATCTGTTCCACCTTCAACAATTTTTCTTAAAAATATTATATCTTCACCTTTTTCCTTTACTGCTATTGAATAATTTTTTATACCTTCTTGTTTATCTGCAAGTTCAATTAATTCATGATAATGTGTTGCAAATAGTGTTTTTGCACCACATTTTTCTTTGTCTGCAATATATTCAGCAACAGCCCAAGCAATTGAAAGTCCATCATATGTTGATGTTCCTCTTCCTATTTCATCTAATATTACTAAACTATTTTCTGTTGCTTCTTTTAGAATTGTTGCAACTTCCATCATTTCAACCATAAATGTACTTTGTCCCATACTTAAATCATCAGATGCTCCAACTCTTGTAAATATTTTATCTACAACGCCTATTTCCGCTTCTGTTGCTGGAACAAAACATCCAACTTGTGCCATTAATGTTATTAATGCAACCTGTCTCATATATGTAGATTTACCTGCCATATTAGGTCCTGTTATAATTGCTAATCTATCTCCATCTTTATCCAGATATGTATCATTTGGTACGAAATTTCCTATTCCAACCATTTTTTCTATTACAGGATGTCTTCCATCTTTTATTTTGATTTTTCCATTATCAGTTACTACTGGTTTGCAATAATTCATATCTTCTGCAACTTGTGCGAATGCTGATAATACATCTAGTGTTGATACTACATTTGCAGTTTTTTGAAGTCTTTTTACATTTTTTGCAATTTGCTCTCTAATTTTTACAAACTCTTCATATTCCAAATTAACAACCTTTTCTTCTGCCCCTAAAATCTGACCTTCTAAGTTCTTTAATTCTTCTGTTATATATCTTTCACCAGTTGTTAATGTTTGTTTTCTTATAAATCTATCTGGTACTTGTGATACAAATGATTTTGATACTTCTATATAATATCCAAATACTTTGTTATATCCTACTTTTAAATTTTTAATTCCTGTTTTTTCTTTTTCTTCTGCCTCTAGTTTTACAATCCAATTTTTGCCTTCTGTTGTTGCAGTTTTTAATTTATCAATTTCAGCATTATATCCTAATTTGATTATTCCACCATCTTTTATTGTCATTGGAGGGTCATCAATAATTGATTTATTTATTAATTCATAAACATCTTGTAATTCATCTAAATCTTCATATAATTGTTTTAATTTTGGTGACATACATGTTGAAAGAATATTTTTTACTTCTGGCAATTTTTCCAATGAATTTCTAAGTGTTATCATATCTCTTGCATTTGCATTACCATATGTCATTTTTGCAGAAAGACGTTCAATATCATATACTTTTTTTAATGTATCTACTACATCTCCTCTTAACATCATATTGTCTTTTAATTCACTTACTGCATCTAATCTTTCATTTATTTCTTTTACATCTAATAATGGATCATTTAGCCATCTTCTAAGTAATCTTCCTCCCATTGATGTAGATGTTTGGTCTAATACCCAAAGTAGCGTTCCTTTTTTACTTTTGTCTCTCATTTTCTCAGTAATTTCTAAGTTTCTCCTTGCATTTATATCTAATGCCATATATTTTGATAAATTATATATATTTATAGTGTTTATATGTTCCAAACTTGTCATTTGAGTTTCATTCAAATATTCAAGTAAAGCATTTATTGATTTTACTACAAGTGTTTTTTCTTTTAAATTTCCTATTTCTTTTTTATTTTCTAATATATTATAATCTAATTGTAAATTTCCTACTTCATCAGAGAAGAATTTATCACTAAATCTACTCATATAAATTGAAAATCTTTCTCTAATTTTGTCCATTTCTTCTTGACATTCAAACATCATTGAATTTGCAATAATTTCAGATGGTGAAAATCTTGCAATTTCATCTAATAATGTTTCAAAATTGTTTTCACCTTTTATTTCTGAACTATAAAACTCTCCTGTTGAAATGTCACATACACTTATTCCAAAATAAAGTCCTGTTTTACATATACACATTATATAATTATTTTTCTTTTCTTCTAGTAAATTACTTTCAACAATTGTTCCTGGTGTAAGTATTCTTATTACACCTCTTTCAACTATTCCTTTTGCTGTTTTTGGGTCTTCTAATTGCTCACATATTGCAACTTTATATCCTTTTTCTATTAATTTTGCTGCATATACTTCTGCTGCATGATGTGGAATTCCTGCCATTGGTGCTCTTTCTGCTTGTCCGCAATCTTTTCCTGTTAATGTTATTTCAAGTTCTCTTGATGCTGTTATTGCATCATCAAAGAACATTTCATAAAAGTCTCCTAATCTATAAAATAATATGCAATCTTTATATTTTTCTTTTGTTTCTAAATATTTTTGCATCATTGGTGAAAAACTTGATTTATCCATATTCTCTAGTGTATTTCCTGCCATTTTTATCATTCCTTTCTTGAAACATAGATTAGTTGGAAAAGAATTAAATTTTGGCGAGCACTGAGGCTGTTAAAGCTTTGCTTGTTACAGCCTCAGTATGTGTAACTAAGAATTTTATTTAAAAGGCAAGGGCGCATACGTGGTGTATGTAACCGCGTTTTAAATGAAATTCGACACAGCCAAAATTGTAATTATTTTTCAACTAAATTATTTGTCCCTTCAAATACCACATATGTTCTGAAATAATCTTTAAATCTATTATTGTATCTATTAGTTCTTTACTTCCTTCAAATATAACAACTTTATTACTATCAGTTCTTCCTGTTAATAATTCTGGATTATTTTTGCTTGGTCCTTCAACTAATACTTTTTGAATTGTTCCTACATATTTACTATTATTCTTTGCAATTTGACTTTCAACTAATTCTTTTAATCTGTCAAATCTTTTATGTTTAATATCTTCTGGAACTTGATTTTGCATTTTATCTCCAGGTGTTCCTACTCTTCTTGAATATATAAACATATATACTTGTTCAAAACATACTTTTCTTACAACATCTAGTGTATCTTCAAAATCTTCTTCTGTTTCACCAGCAAAACCTACTATAATATCTGTTGATAATGTTAAATTTGGAATCTTAGCTTTCATTTTTTCAACTAATGCTAAATATTGTTCTTTCGTATATTTTCTGTTCATTGTTTTTAATACTTTTGAACTTCCTGATTGAAGTGGTAAATGTATTAATTTACATACTTTTTCACAATCTGCAATTGCTTCTATTACATCATCTGTAAAATCCTTTGGATGTGGTGATACAAAACGTATTCTTTCAATTCCATCTATTTTATTTATTTCTCTTAATAATGTTGCAAAAGAATTTATTCCTTTATATTCAAGTCCTTTTCCTTTCCAATCTTCTGATACTAAATATGAATTTACATTTTGTCCTAATAATGTAATTTCTTTATATCCTTCTTTTGCTAATTGCTCTACTTCTTGTAATATATCTTTTGGATGTCTACTTCTTTCTCTTCCTCTTACATATGGAACTATACAATATGTACAAAAATTGTTACATCCATACATTATTGTTACAGATGCTTTTATATTACTTGTTCTTTTTATTGGTAGTCCTTCATAAACTTCTCCATCTATATCCATTATATCTAACATTTTCTTTTTACTTTGCATTGTATTATATAAATCTTCTGGGAAGTTTTGTAATGTATGCGTTCCAAAAATTATATCTGTATATGAATAACTTTCATGTATTTTATCTGTTATATGTTTTTCTTGCATCATACATCCACCAATTGCAATTATTGTTCCTCTTTGTTCTTTTATTCTTTTTAATTCACCTAATTTTCCAAATAATTTGTCTTCAGCATTTTCTCTTACACAACATGTATTAAACATAACAAGATCTGCTTCTTTATAATCATCTGTTGGTTTGTATCCCATTTCTTCTACCATTCCACATAATTTTTCAGAATCATTTTCATTTAATTGACATCCCATTGTTAATATATAATATTTTAAATTTTTTCCTTGATTTATTTCTTTTACTTTTTCTATGTATTGTTTTTGTTTTTCTATTTCTTGTTCTGTTTTCATGTTTTTTTCTTCCTTTCTTAATGCTTTTTCCTAATTATATTTATAAGATTTTTATCTCTTATCTATCTTCATCTTCTCTACCTAATATTTGTATGAGAAATGATTCTCTTACATTAAGTTCTTTGCACAAACTAGAATATGTTGTGCCTTTCCTACTTATTATTTTTTTGACCATTATCTCTCTTAATAGTTTGTCTTTTTCTAATTGTGCCTGTTGTTTTATTTCTTTTGAATTTTCTGCAAAATATATAATTTGATTTGTTACTTGTAAAGCCATACTTTCCTTACCACACCAATAATAAAACTTAATTAATTCAAATACTTCTGTTTTTTTTAATTTTGGAATTATTTTTTTTAAAGATTCTTCTACACTAATCTCTTGATTATTTTTTAAATATTTTACTTTTAAAGATTTTATTTTTTTCCAAATAGCATTTTGTGATAATATTTTTCTTTGAAGTGTTTTCTGATCTTTTTCTCCTAAATTTTCTAAATATTTGTATATTATTTCTGGTTGCAAATTCAAATTCAATGCAACTTCAAATGGATATTGAGTAATCAATTGCTTTGTTATATTTTTTTCGGTATTTCTATCTATTTTAAAAATTTTTTTCTCTTTTTGTGCTCTTCTAGTATATACATATACTGTATTCTTTGAAATTTGCAATTCTGCCATAAGATGCTTTGTTTCTTTTATTCCTGAGTTATATAATTTTACAAATAACTCATATTTATTTATTCTCTTTTTCTTTTCTTTTTTCTTTCTTGGAACTTTTACAATTTTTCCTTCTTTGTGAGCTCTATGAATATATGAATATATTGAACTTTTTGGTGATTCTAATTTTTTTTCAAGTTCATCTAAATCAGTTACTCCCAAATTGTATAATTCAATAAATTGCACATATTTGCTTATTTTTCTTTTTTTCTCTTTATGTTTTTTTAATTTTATAATTTTTCCTTCTTTGTTGGCTTGATATATATATGTATAAATCGTTTTTTTAGTTGAATTTAATTCAATTTTTAATTCATCTACATTTGTTTTTCCAGAATTATATAATTCAATCAACTGCACATATTTACTTTTTTTATTTTTCACTTTTCATTGCCTTCTTATAATTATTTTTCTCATCTTCTGTTAAACAAATTTCACACCAATTTTAGCATAAATTGGCTTTAAAGTCAATTTTCTTTTAAAACTATTTACATTCTACTGTAATAGTGATATAATTATAAAGTTCGCTTTTTATAACCCCTATCCGGGGTAATTACCCAAAGGAGGAAAAGCTATGGGTATCTTCAAGAAAAATTCGAAAATTGCAACAACAGATGTTTCTACAAAAAAATCTGACGATGACATGTATAATTCTGCATGTCTGAATGTTGCGATTGCCACTGGCAATTTTAGCCACATGTCTCAGGCAGAAATTGTGGAATGCATTGAAAGTTGTAAACCAAATTCTAACAAGTAACCCATTATAAAAAAAGTATTACTTTTCTCACTCTTCAACAAAGAGTGAGTTTTTATTTTATATACTTATCTGTAATGTCTCTTTTTCTTGACATTTTTTTACAATCATGTTATAATTTTATAGTTCGTAAGCCTAATATGGCTTTTATTCAATTCTAAAAAAATATTGGAGGATAAGTATTATGGAGTCTAATGAATTTATCAAAAAAATTTCTGTTGCCTTTTTGGAACGTAAACCTCAATTCATAGAAACTGATAATCCTTACACTGCAGCAAAATTTTACAAGGATTTAGCTGATTCTGATTTTTCCTTATATACAAAGAAAGACTATCAGCGGGTATCTCGCCTATTAGCTTCTGTTGCCCTGCATAACGGAAGAATCACAGAAACCAGCCAAGATGGTCAAGTAATTACTTTCACTTTTAGTTTCTCCAGTCAAGGAAATTATGAAGAATTTCTTGAGAATGTAAAAGTTGAAAATACAGTAACTAATTAACCATTATTAAAGCCCAATTTCGATTGAAATTGGGCTCTTTTATATTTTATTTATTAATTTTACAAATGTAAAACTCTTGATTTTATTTCTTTTGTTTTTCCTACATTCCAGAAATTCTCTCCCAAATATCCACATGTACGACGAACAACATTCATTTTATTATGGTCTTTATTTCCACATTGTGGACATTCCCATTCATTTTGATCATTTATAATCATTTCTCCATCATATCCACAAACTTGGCAATAATCTGATTTTGTGTTAAATTCAGCATATTGAATATTATCATATATAAATTTAACAACTTCTTCTAATGCTTCAAGATTGTTTTTCATGTTTGGAACTTCAATATAAGATATTGCTCCACCTGATGATAATGGTTGGAATTCACTTTCAAATTTCAATTTGCTAAATGCATCTATTTTTTCTCTAACATCAACATGATATGAATTTGTATAATATCCTTTATCTGTAACATCTGGAATACTTCCAAATTTTTCTTTATCAATACGTGCAAATCTATAGCATAAGCTTTCTGCTGGTGTTCCATATAATGAAAATCCTAACCCAGATTCATTTCTCCATTTTGTTGTTCTATCTTTTAAGTAATTCATTACTCTTATAGCAAATTCATGTCCTTCAGGAGTTGTTTGTGATACACCTTTCATTAATTTTGTTGTTTCATATATTCCTATATATCCTAATGATAATGTTGAATATCCATCTTTTAGGTATTTATCAATTTTTTCACCCTTCTTTAAACGTGCTATTGCACCATTTTGCCAATGTATTGGTGATATATCTGATGATGTTCCTAATAATGAATAATGTCTACACATTAATGCTTCTTTACACAATTCAAGTCTTTCATCTAATAATTTCCAGAACTTTTCTTCATCACCTTGTGCAAGTATTCCTATTTGTGGTAAATTAATACTTACAACACCTTGATTAAATCTTCCTTCAAATTTATATTGTCCATTTTCATCTTTCCATGGAATCAAGAAACTTCTACATCCCATTGGACTAAATACATTTCCTTCATAGTTTTCTTTCATTTTTTTAGCTGAAATATAATCTGGATACATTCTCTTTGCAGAACATTTTACTGCTAGTTTTGTTAAATAATCATATTTTCCACCTTTTAAGCAGTTATGTTCATCTAAAACATATACTAGTTTTGGAAATGCTGGTGTTACATAAACTCCAACTTCGTTTTTTATACCTTGTATTCTTTGTTTTAATATTTCTTCTATTATCATTGCATTTTCATTAATGTATTCATCTTCTGGTTCTAGATGTAAAAATAATGTTACAAATGGAGATTGTCCATTAGTTGTCATTAAAGTATTTATTTGATATTGTATTGTTTGAATTCCTGCTGATAATTCTTCTTTTACTCTATCATTTACCATATCTTCAATTATATTTTTATGTAATTTTCCACCATATTTTTCTGTTAATCTTTTCTTTATTTTGTCATGGCTTCTTCTTAAATATTTTCCTAAATGTTTAATATCAACAGATTGTCCTCCATATTGGTTACTTGCAACTGCTGCAATTATTTGTGTTGTTACTGTACATGCTACTTGGAAACTCTTTGGTGTTTCAATCATTTTTCCATTCATTACAGTACCATTATCTAACATATCTCCTATATTTATTAAACAACAGTTGAATATTGGTTGTACAAAGTAATCTGCATCATGAAAATGTAATATTCCTTCTTCATGTGCTTTTGAAATTTTCTCTGGTAATAAGATTCTTTTTGTTAAATCTCTTGAAACTTCTCCTGCTATATAATCTCTTTGTGTTGATGCTAACATTGTATTTTTATTTGAATTTTCTTCTGCTAATTCTTTATTTTCATTACGGATTAATCCTAATATTGATTCATCTGTTGTGTTTGATTTTCTTACTAATGCTCTTGTATATCTATATACTATATATTTTTTGGCTAATTCATATTTATCTAATTCCATTAATTTTTCTTCAATTACATCTTGAATGTCTTCAACTAACATTCTTTTCTTTCCAAGGTCTTCGATATATGATATTATTTCATCAATTTCCTCTTTTGTTGCTTTTTCTTTTCCTCTTACTTCTTTATTTGCTTTTTCAATAGCTGTTTGAATTTTTGCACGATCAAAGTCTATTGTTCTTCCGTCTCTTTTAATAACTTTCATCTTTGTTTACTTCCTTCCCCATAAATATGCAAACACTACAAAATCCTAGATTTTTAATTAATTTTTGTTTTTATTTGTAAGTATTTTTATACTTGTTTTTTCTTCAAGTACAAACTAATTATACATTTAATTTTATAAAAATCTGTTGCAAAAGCAACAAAAATATAATATAATCTTTTTAGTTTTTTCATAATTTGATGTATAATTTTTATGTCGAATTTTGAAAGATTTGATATTTCGGCGAAAGCTAATTTTAGGAGTAATGTTATGGATACTAATTTCGATAAAAAAATTTTTATAAAAAATTTTCGAGAAAATTGTAATAAGATTCAAATAAAAAAAATAAGTAAAGGTGAAACTGTTACTTCATATATTGAAAAACGTAATCAAATATGTATAATTCTTAGTGGCGAAGTTGATTTAATTAGATATGATGTTAATGGAAACAAAACTATAATTGGCCGTTTTAATGAAAATGATGTTTTTGGTGAAGTTTTTTATCCAGCAAATACTAATAATGAACTTTTTGCTATTGCAAAAAAAAATTCTGAAATATTATATTTTACTTATGATACTTTATTTGCAAAATGCGAATGCACTTGTTCTTTTCATAAAGAATTAATTAATAATTTGAGTGAACTATTTTTAGATGAAATTATTAAATTAAATTTACGTGTTGAGCTTTTGACCAAAAGAAATACTCGTGATAAATTGCTTTCTTATTTTGATATATTGTCAAAAAGTTCTATGAGAAAAACTTTTACTCTACCATATAATTATACTGATTTAGCAGATTTTCTTAGTGTTGATAGAAGTGCTATGATGAGAGAACTTAAACTTTTAATTGATGAAGGTTTTGTTGAAAAAAATGGTTCTAAAATTACATTATTATATTAGAAAAAGCCCTCCAAGATATTCTCTTGGAGGGCAAAATACACTATTAAGTTATTTTATTATTTTTTGTTTTACTCTGCAGTTTCTTCCTTCACTTCAGTGAAATCGGTCTCAACTGCATTTTTCTTTTCTGTTTCCAGATTACTTTCTTCATCATTTGCATCAATAATGTGCTTGGTCACCATGTAGGTGGTAACTGCAGAGAAAGCAGTGGGCAGAATTTTTTCCATAATTTCCTTCGCCTGCTCAATAAATGCCTTCAGCTGAGGATTCTTTTCCATAAAAGATTGGTCTTCTTCCGTATTAAAGACACCCTTTCCATAAAGGAATGCACAAAGACCAATAGTTGCTGCAAGAAGTGCAAAAGTCTTAAACTTTTTTGCCTGGACTTCATCATCCAAATCGATGTTAAGCTTACTTGCAATAAACAATTTTGCCATTTCGATATAGACACCTGCCTTAGCAGATGCATCACCAGTAATAGCAACTACTTTATCCTTTACTTTTTCATACCACTGAGGTTTCTGGGTAAGCACATACACTACCAACACAGATGCTGCAACAGGCATAAGTTTTTCGGCCTTAGGCTGAATCCATGCAAATTTCTGATGTGCCTCTTCCACAGAATCCATCTTTCCTTCGATTTCTTCAACAGAAAGTTCTTCAGGCTTATCGGTGGAATCAAAAACCCTTGTCAGTGCATATGCACCAGATACAACACCACCAAATGCAACCAATTCTTTCAGAGCTTTTTTATCCTTCAGAATATCAAACTCAAATCCAAGTTCCTTTTTGCAATTCTTATTCAGATTGCTCACATTCAGTTTAGCGTCTTTGGCATTCAGAACCCGATATGCACCATAAATGCTTACCACAGGTACTAGCCATTTCAAAGTCCCCTTATACTTTTCAAGGAATTCCTTAATAAGTTCAACATTTTCTTTCGGAGAATGCTCATAAATCTGCTTCTTGAAACTAGTAACCTTGGACATAACATTTGCCTCCTCTTTTTTGGCAACTTTAGTCTGCAGAGCAATTTCTTTTGCCTGCAAAGCTGTTTCGTTCTCTTCGAGCTTTTTTTCTCTTAAAGTCAATTCTTTTTCACGTTCATTCAATGCCTCTTCTTTACGATTTGCTTCTTCAAGAATTTCAGCAGCATAAACCTGTGCATATTCTTCAGGCTTAAACTCAAATCCCAATCTAAAATTATTTTTAGAATCAATCATTTGCACCCGAGATTCACCAATTTCGGAAAATTCACTAATCTTACACCAATAACACTGATCACCTTCATTCCAATAGCATCTATCATTAGCAAAATAAACCTCAATAATACCAAAACTGTTAGGACAATGCATTTCAATTGCATAATCCGATGAATCATAATAACCCAGATTTTGATCCCAAGTATATTTATGCCATTTTCCACATTTAGGGCACAAATACTTTTGGGGGATCAATTCCAATAATTCGCCTTTCATTATAAATTCCTCCGTTGTTAATAAATTGCCTCTTGCATGTTATGTTGTTATACTAGCCTCCTACTAAAAAATAATCTTTCTCCTTTCTTAATAATGTATTTACTCTTATGTCAATTGCAATATGCTATTGACATAAAAAATAAATTCTTCGCTATTATACTATCATTTTATGTTAATGTCAATAAAAAGCAGTAAAAATCTTCATCTTCACTGCTTTTTATATAATCTGGCAAGAACAAAGGAATACTATGTCTCTTTATTCTTTATTTTATAATACTATAAAAATTATCAAATTCAAATCCTTGATTTCTAAAATAAGAAATTATAGTAGGTAATGCTTCTGCTGTAGCCTTTTTTCCACCAGCATCATGCATAAGAACAACAACACTATTATGTTTTGGAACTGTTTTATCTAATTCTGCTATGAATTCTTCTGTAGTTTTGGCACCTGCCGCATCAGAAGTTAAAGCATTCCAATCAATATGTGCTATATTATTTTCATTAAGCAATGTTAATGCCTCTGTTTTTATACTTGCATATTTTCCTCCCCAATATCCACCAGGAAATCTAAATAAATGAGGATTATAATTAGGCATTCCAATTGCATTTCTAATTGCTGTTATACAATTATTATATTCATCTAAAACACTTTGAGGAGAGGCATATATTTGTGAATAAACATGTGAATATCCATGACTTGCTAAATAATGTCCTTCATCAAACTCTCTTTTTACTATTTCAGGATTAAGTTCTACTCTACTTCCAAGCAAAAAGAATGTGGCTTTTATATTCTCAGCTTTTAAAGTATCTAATACCATTGGTGTTACATTTGAAGATGGACCATCATCAAATGTCAAAAAAACTCTTTTTGTATCTGATTTATATATATTTGCCATATTAGTTTTTCCTTCTTCTGTAAGTTGAGGTGATTTTTTTCTTCTTTCTTCCTCTTCCTTTGCTTTTTGTTCTTCTGCTATTCTTTCCTGTTCTTTTGCTTCATTTTCAGCATTTTGAACTTGTTCCAAATAAGATAAATATAGTTTTTTAGCACGTCTATTATTTACAACTTCTATTGTTGTAATTATTAATGTAACACATATTAGTAAAATACAAACTATAAAAATTAAGTTTCTCCTATTATTATATGTTCTTCTTATTGATATCAAATCCATTACTCCACCTTTTATTGAATTTAGAGGTCTTAATTATGTGCAAAACCTCCATTCAGCTTCTAATTTCTTAAATATTCTAGTTCTTCTTCAACATTTTTTCTCATGAATATAGGTTCCCCTTTTTCAATAACTTTTATTCCATGTAATTTATCATATTCATATAAACTATTCCATGTTCTTAAATCTTCTGGCATACCTATTTGTCTTAATATATCTTTTGATGTGTTTTCCATAAATGGTAATAAACATATTGCAATTTTTCTTATATTTTCTATTAAATGATACATACTTGATTTTAATTTATCTGTTTCTTCATTTTTAGCTAATTCCCATGGACGAGTTTCATCAATATATTTATTTGTTCTTGATATTATTGTCCATAATTCTTGTAAAGCATTTGACATTTGATATTTTTCAATCAATTCTTCTACATCCTTTAACTTATTAGTTGTAAATTCTTCAAATTCTTTATCAACTTCATTTAATGTTCCTACATATTCTGGTACATTACCTTCAAAATATTTATTTACCATTGATACTGTTCTATTTACTAAATTTCCCAAGTCATTACATAAATCTGAATTATATCTTTCTACAAAATCTTCTGGAGTATATACACCATCTTGTGAAACAGGCATTACTCTTAATAAGTAATATCTTGTTGCATCTAATCCATATCTGTCTATTAATTTTTCTGGATATACTGTATTTCCTTTTGATTTTGACATTTTACCATCTTTCATCATAATCCAATTGTGAACAACAAATTTCTTTGGAATTGGTAAATCTAATGCCATTAAGAAAATTGGCCAATATATTAAATGGAATCTTGCAATATCTTTTCCAACAATTTGAACATCTGCTGGCCAATATTTTTTAAATAATGTGTCATCATCTTGCATATATCCTAAGGCCGTTAAATAGTTTGTTAATGCATCTAGCCATACATATATTACATGTTTTGGATCATTTGGAACTTGTATTCCCCAATTAAATGATGTTCTTGTTACACATAAATCTTCTAATCCTGGTTTTATGAAATTGTTTATCATTTCTGTTTTTCTATATGCTGGTTCAACAAAATCTGGATTTTCATCATAGAATTTTAAAAGTTTGTCTGCATATTTTTTCATATTAAAGAAATATGCTTCTTCTTTTAATAATTTTACTTCTCTTCCACAATCAGGACATTTTCCATCTACTAATTGTGTCTTTGTAAAATATGTTTCACATGGCATACAATACCATCCTTCATATTCACCTTTATAAATATCTCCTTTTTCAAGAAAATATTCAAATATTTTTTGTACAGCCTTTTCATGATTTTCGTCTGTTGTTCTTATAAAATAATCATATTTTATATGCATTTTTGCCCACAATTCCTTAGCCATTTGTGCCATTTCATCTACATGCTCTTGTGGAGTTTTTCCTGCTTTTTCTGCAACAGTTTGAATTTTTTGTCCATGTTCATCTGTACCTGTTAGCATGAAAACATCATACCCTCTTAGTTGTTTATATCTTTTTATTGTATCTGCTAATACTTCTGTATATGAAGTCCCAATATGAAATTTTCCACTTGGATAATATATTGGTGTTGTTATATAAAATTTTTCCATGTTTTCATCCTCCTTACTATATAATTATATCTCTTTTTAATAATTTGTTTTTTACTGTTCCAATTCCTATAAATTCATTTTCTTTATATATCTTATAAATTTCATCTTTTAATTCATATGTTAATTGTACTCCATTCAATAATAATTGGAACTTTCTTTCATTTAGCACAATATTTTCATAATTACTAAAATATTTTTCTATTGTTATAAATTTATTTGATACTATTTCTTGATTTTCTAATTCTTCAATTGTTATTGAATCTTTTATATTAAACTCTCCAACTTGAATTCTTTTAAGTTCTTTCATATACCCTATAGTTCCAAGTTCTTCTGCGATTTTTTCGCAAAGAGTTCTTATATATGTACCTTTTGAGCAACTTACTCTAAATATAATTTCCATATCTTCAATTTTTATTAATTCTAATTTATATATTTCAATAGTTCTAGGCTTAACTTCTACTTCAATGCCTTTTCTCGCATATTCATAAAGCTTTTTTCCATTAAGTTTTATTGCTGAGTACATAGGGGGAATTTGCTCTTGTTTTCCTTCCAAATTATTAAAAATTCTTTCTATATTTTCTTTTTTTAAAATTGATTGTTCGACATTTTGACTTTCTAATACTTTTCCTTCCCCATCTGCAGTATCTGTTTTTTCTCCTAATTTTAAAACAGCTTCATAGATCTTATCATGTTCTATTAAATATTTTGAAAGTAATGTTCCCTTTCCTATAAGTAATGGTAACACTCCTGTTGCATTAGGATCTAATGTTCCTGTATGTCCCACTTTTTCGTTTAAAAGCTTTTTAGCTTTTCTCACAATATCATGTGATGTATAATTTTTAGGTTTATTAATAATTATTATTCCATCCATATTTGTTTCCTTATTTTTTTAATCCATGTATTGCTACATCTAAAACTTTATTTTTAACTTGGTCTAATGTTCCACTAACAAAGCATCCTGCTGCTCCTGGATGGCCTCCGCCACCTAGTAACATACATATGTCAGAAACATTAATAGTTTCATGAGAACGGAATGAGCCTTTAAATCCATTTGCACCTTCTTTTTCTTTTAAAAGGATAGCTACTTCAACTCCTTCTATGTCTCTTAACATTTCTACTAATCCTTCATCATCACCAATTTCTGCATTTAAATTATTGTAATCTTCTAGTGTTAAATATGCAATTACTATTTTACCATCTTCGAAAAATTCCATTCTATCATAAATTAATTTTTCAAGTTCACAATGTACTTTGCTTTTCTTTCTTAATGCAATTCTGCATATTTCTTTTAGTTTTGCACCATTTCTTACTAACTCTGCAGCAAATTCAAATGTTTCTGGTGTTACACCACCCCATTGGAATCCTCCTGTATCTGTTATTATTCCTGTTAATATACATGTTGCTAATTCCTTAGTTATTTTTACTCCATAATACTCAAACATTGCAAATAATACTTGACAACATGCTGGTGCTACTGGATCTACATAATTCAAATCTGCAAACATTGAATTTACTGAATGGTGATCAATTTCAATTGTTCTCTTGGCTGTTTCAAAAAATTCTTTTCCAGCAGCCAATCTCTTTAAATCTGTACAATCTACAGAAATTGCTAAATCATAATTATCTGTTTTTCCAATTTGTAATATTTTTTCAGAACCTGGTAAAAACTTAAAATCCTTTGAATATTCTGGAATAATTACATCTGCTTCTTTTCCAAGTTCTTTTATAGCATGCATCACTGAAAGAGAGCTAGCTACAGCATCTCCATCAGGTGACTCATGTGTTAAAATTACAATCGTTTGTGCTTTTTTTATTTCTTCTAATATATTATCTAATGTCATGTTTTTATTTATTCTCCTTATTCTTTATTTCATTTAATATACTATCTATTCTAGCTCCATATTCTAATGATTCATCTAATTCAAATACCAATTCTGGTGTATTTCTTAAATTTATTCTTTTAGCAAGTTCTGAACGTAAATATCCAGAAGATTTTTTTAACCCTGCTAAAGTTTCTTGAACATTTTTAGAATTTAGAATGCTAACTGAAACTTTTGCATATTTTAAATCTGGAGTTACTTTTACTCTAGTTACACTAACCATTCCAGTAACACTTGGTTCTTTAAGTTCAAAACTTATAATTTGACTTAATTCTTTTCTATATTCTTCATCAATTCTTCCTTGACGATTATTATTCTTTGGCATTTTTTCCTCCTTGTTAATTTGGGGTCGGTCCTTTTTTTCGCATGCGAATTTAGGGTCGGTCCTTATCTTTTTATTTCCTCTAAGATATATGCTTCTAGGATATCTCCCTCTTTAATATCATTGAATTTTTCGATTTGGATACCACATTCAAATCCTTTTGAAACTTCTTTAGCATCATCTTTGAATCTCTTTAATGATGCAAGTTTACCATCATGTATAACTACATTGTCACGTAATACTCTTACTCCTGCATTTCTTTCAAGTTTTCCATCAAGTACATATGCTCCACCAATTGTACCAACATTTGAAATCTTAAATGTTTGTCTAATTTCAGCATTTCCGATAACTTTTTCTTGATATTTTGGTGCTAACATTCCTTTCATTGCTGCTTGAACGTCATCAATTGCTTGATATATTACTGAATATTGTTTAATTTCCACTTCTTCTTTTTCTGCCATATCTTTTGCTGTTGGCATTGGTCTAACATTAAATGCTATAATAATTGCATTTGAAACTTTTGCAAGTGTTACATCTGATTCTGTAACTGCCCCTGCTGCTGCATGTATTACTTTTACTTTTACTTCTTCATTTGACAATTTTTCCATTGATTGTTTAATTGCTTCAACAGAACCTTGAACATCTGCTTTTACAATTAAGTTTAGAACTTTTAAGTCTCCTGCTTCCATTTGACTGAATAAATTGTCTAATGTTACTTTGTTCATTGCATTTATTGTTTTTTCTCTTTCTTGACGTTTTCTCTTTTCTATTAAATGTTTAGCTGTTTTTTCATCTTCTACTTCATAGAATGTATCACCTGCTTGTGGTACTTCTGTTAATCCCATTATTTCTACTGGTGTAGATGGTCCGGCTTTTTTTACTTTTTTACCTTTTTCATCTGTCATACTTCTTATTCTACCAATTGATGAACCTACAACTATTGTATCTCCAACATCAAGTGTTCCTCTTTGTACAAGCATTGATGCTATTGCACCTTTATTTTTATCAAGTCTTGCTTCTATTACCACACCTTTAGCTTGTTTATTTGGATTTGCTTTTAATTCTAATACATCTGCCTCTAGCAATACCATTTCTAGTAATTGATCTATATTTAAATGTTTCTTTGCTGAAATTGGTACAAATATAGTATCTCCACCCCATTCTTCTGGCACTAATTCATATGCCATTAATTCTTGTTTTACTTTATCTATATTTGCATCTGGTAAATCAATTTTATTAATTGCAACTATAATTGGAATTCCAGCTGATTTTGCATGGTTGATAGCTTCTACAGTTTGAGGCATTACACCATCATTAGCAGCAACTACTAATATTGCAATATCAGTAATTTGGGCACCTCTGGCTCTCATTGCTGTAAATGCTTCATGTCCTGGTGTATCTAAGAATGTTATTTCTCTATCATTAATTTTTACTTTATAAGCACCTATATGTTGTGTAATTCCTCCAGCTTCACCTTCAATAACATTTGTTTTCTTTACAGCATCCAATAATGATGTTTTTCCATGGTCTACGTGTCCCATTACTACAACTACTGGTGGACGTGTTACTAAATCTTCTTCTTTATCTTCAGAATCATCAAATAAGATATCTTCCTCTGTTATTGTTTCCTTTTTGTTTACTTTTACTCCGAATTCATCTGCTATTAATGATGCTGTATCAAAGTCGATTTCATTATTAATTGTTGCCATTACTCCATATCCAAGTAATTTTTTGATAACTTCTGCCGTTGTCTTTTTCAATTCAGCTGCTAAGTCTTTTACAGTTATTGTTTCTGGAATTGTTATTTCTTCTAGTTTGAAGATTTTTTGTTTATTACGATTTTCATCATCTTTTACTACTTTTTTCTTTCCTTTTTTGCCTCTTTGTGTTGTTAAATCATAATAATCTAACATTCCTCCATCTTGATCTTCAAACATATTTGATAGACTATCTGTTCTTTTTAATCCTTTTAATTTATGTTCATTTATTTCACCTGTTTGATTATTTCTTCTTGATTTATTTGATTTTTTAGCTCTATTATCATCAAATTTGTTATTTTGTTTTTGTTTATCTATTGCTTTGTTATATTCTCTTGCAGGTTCTTTTTCTATATTTTCAACAGCCATTATATCTTTAATGTTTTTCTCTATTCCTCTTTCATCTAATGGTCTGTTTCCACCAAATCTTTGATTTCCACCTTGTCTATTACGATTATCAAATCTACCATTATTTCCACCTTGCTTATTTCTATCGAATCTTTGATTTCCTCTATTGTCCCTGTTATCTCTATTTTGAAAATTTTGATTATTTCTATCAAAGTTACGATTTCCATTGTTATTACGTTGGTTTCCATATTGATTTCTATCATTATTAAATTTATTTTTATTTTGGAAGTTATTATTTCTGTTGCCATTATTTTGCATATTATTATTTCTATTTTGATTAAATCTATTTTCTTGTCTATTTTCTGGTTTATATTCTGCTTTTACTTCTGGCTTGTTTACAGGTTTCACTTCAACTTTATTTTCTGTTTTAGCTTCTTGCTTTATTTCTGGTCTTACTTCAACTTTATTATGCACAACTTCCTCTTTCTTAATTTCAACATCCATTTTATTTTCTTTTATTTCTACCTTTTCTTCTTTTTTCTCTTCTTTTTTAGGCTCTTTTTTTATTCCAAATAATTCATCAACAGTCATTGGTTTTGATGGTTTATTTCTATAAACAATATTGTAATCTTTGTTTTGTTTTCTTTCTACAAATCCTACATGATTATTTTTCTTTTCTTCTTTTTTTACTTGTTCTTTTTGAACATTTGCTTCATCATTTATAATAACTTCTCTTCTTATAATAACTGGAGAATCATTTTTCTCTTCTTTTTTTGCTTTTTCTTGATTCATTTTCTTTTCTGGCTTTTTTGCAGTCAAATTTTTCACACTTTCTTTTATTTTATTGGCATCTGCCTCGTCTATTGAACTTAAATGACTTTTAGCCTCTATATTCAATTTTTTTGCTATTTCTAACACTTCTTTACTGGTTAAGTTTAATTCTTTTGCTACATCATATAATTTTATCTTACCCAATAACATCACCCCCAACTTTATTTTCTATAGCTTCTTTAATCTGTTCATATATTTCGTCATTAATTTTAGCCCCTAATGCTTTTTCGATTTTTTTGCTCTTCTGAGCTTTTTTCAAACATTCCATATTATAACAAATATATGCTCCTCGTCCTGGTTCTTTACCAATCTCATCTACTTTTATGACATTTTCTTTATTTTTTACTATTCTTAACAATTCGTTTTTATTTTTTTGTGTTCTACATAATGCACATGTTCTTTGTGGTAAATTATTCACTATTTCCTCCTAGTTTTCTTCACTATTCTCTTTCTCTGTTACTTCTTCATTTTCCCCGTTTTCAGCTTCTTCTGCTTTCTTTGCTAACATCTCTCTGAATTGTGATTCTGATTTTATATCTATCTTCCAATTTGTCAATTTTGCTGCTAATCTAGCATTTTGTCCAGCTTTTCCTATTGCTAATGATAATTGGTCATCTGGTACTATTACTTGTGCAAATCTTTCTTCTTCTTTAATATCTACTGCCATGATTTGTGCTGGTAATAATGCTGATGCTATAAATATACTTGGGTCTGCATTCCATTCTATTACATCAATCTTTTCTCCATGTAATTCGTTTATTACATTTTGGATACGTATTCCCTTTTGTCCTACACAAGAACCTACTGGATCTATATTTTCATTTGGAGAATATACAGCAACTTTGCTTCTTAATCCTGGGTCTCTTGATACACTCTTAATTTCTATTAATCCTTCATAAATTTCTGGAATTTCGAATTCTAATAGTTTTCTAACAAAGTCTGGATGTGTTCTTGATACAATTGCTTGTGGTGCTCCTTTTTCTCCTCTTTCTACATCTACTACATATCCTTTTATTTTGTCATTTACATGATAATGTTCTGTTGGAATTTGATCTTTTGGTAACATTATTCCTTCTAGTTTTCCTAAATCCATTACAACTATATGTTTATCAGCTTTTTGAATTAGACCAGATACAATTTCTCCTTTTCTTTCATTATATTCATTAAATATCATATTTCTTTCTGTTTCTCTTAATTTTTGAATAATTACTTGTTTTGCTGTTTGTGCTGCAATTCTTCCGAAATCTCTTGGAACTATTTCAACTTCTACATTGTCTCCTATGTTTAATTCTTTGTTGATTTTTCTAGCTTCTTCTAAGCTTATTTCTAGTGCATCATCATTTGCTCTTTCCATTACTTCTTTTATTGCAAATACATGTGTTGCACCTGTTTGCTCATCCATTTTTACATCAACATTTTCTAATGCATCAAAATTTCTTTTATATGCTGTTATTAATGCTGTTCTTATTGATTCTAGTAATTCTTCTTTCTTTATTCCTTTTTCTTTTTCTAATTCTTCTAAAGCGATAATTAATTCTTTATTATCTATTGCTTTCATTTTTTATTCCCCCTACCATTCATACACAGTTTTTAACTGTGCTATATTTTTTCTTTCTATTTTTGTTTCATCTATTGTTACTGTTTCTGAATCAAATTCTTTTAGTTCTCCTATGTAGCTTTTATTATTGTTTTCGTCTTTTCTAAATAATTTTGCTTCTACTTGCTTTCCTATATTTTGTTCTAGATGCTCATCTTTTCTCAATATTCTTTCTACTCCTGGTGATGAAACTTCTAAAAAATATTGCTCCTTTATATAATCTGCTTCATCTAAAATCTCATTTATTTCATTACTTACTTTTTCACAATCATCTAAATCGATTCCTTTTGGACTATCAATATAGATTCTTAGAAAATAGTTTGGTCCTTCTTTGGCATATTCTACATCATATAGGCTATATCCTATATTTTCTATTTTGTCTTTTACTAATTCTGCAACTCTGTCTTCTATTTTTGCCATAAGCCCCTCCTTATATTTTATGGTATATCACAATTGAAGAGTAGGATTTGTTCCTACTCTTCTGCGTTTTTTTATGTTCTTTTATATTATACCCAATTTTTGCCATAAAATCAAGGGTTTTGAAGAATTTTTTATTATTTTTTATATGTGTCATTTTTTGTCGAATGATTTTTATTGATTTATGTTAATTTTTATTATATAATTGTTGCGCCTCGTTTAGAGAGTATTCTAAAAAAGGAGGTGAATTCTTTGTGGCAAAAGAATTACTAAAGATGATACGCTTATACATAATTTTGCAAATTTTAAAAGAGCTTAATAAGTTATAAGCAAAAAGCTATCACTCTGGACAGTGATAGCTTTTTTGAATTCTTTGATAAAAGATTTACTAAATTTTTCTATTAGAATATACTATATTTTTTTCCATTTGTCAATACTTTTTATTTCATTTTATCGGAAGAATTTTTAAAAGTTAAAAATCAACTAATAAAACTCCATAGCCTTAGCTCAAGGAGTTGCATTAATATTTGACAATTAATTATATACAAATATAAATTTTCATGTAGTTACGAATGTGCACGGAAAAGCTTAAGAAATTCTTTGCAATTTTATGGTAAGAGTTCACTTTAGTGGAAAGGACCCATAAAATAATTTAGAATTTCTTAAGCTTTGAAGTAAGCCGAGTAACGTAGTGAAAATTTATACTTGTATGGTCTATATTCAATTCTTTGTTCGAGCCCGTTTTAGCGCATCGCTGTACAGGACTCATGTCTACGATTTAATAAAGTGCTAGCCTAAAGCCAATACGCTCGTACAAAACAGTCGTATAGAGATTGATACGACTGCTCGCTGGATTAGTACTGCCTGAATGGTCGTGATCGCCTCCTCTAGCGGCACAAGGACGGTTGGTGATAGAGGTATATTCTAGTGTCCATTCATATACGTTTCCTGCTAAATCGTATATTCCCATTTTACTAAATGAGTCGTCTACTCCTGTGGATAATAATATACTTTCACTAGATGTCTTTGATTTTTCTGTTGCTGTTGTCCATTCCAAACCGTATGGAGCATATTTTAAGTTTGCATTTGTTATATTCCATGCATTATTTTCGTAATTTCCCCAGCTTGTACTATTTGTTTTTAAGTCTGCTTGGCTTGTTCCTTTTGTCTCTAAATATTTTAATGTTAAATCCCATTGTACTCCGAATAGTAAGCTTGTTGTTCTATCTCCTGATTCCATTTTGGTAGTTGCTAGTGTCTGGGCTTGGCTACATGTTACATGATTGTATGGGTATACATTTTGTTTTATTACCGGTGTATCTGTTGGTGCAATTGATGCATTTCCGGAAGTTCTTGCCGTTTCTGTTCCGGTTTCATATTTTCCAATATAAAATCCTCCATTTTGATATACACTTTTTAACATTTTTTGCTTTAATTCTGTATATTGTGCACTTGTTAATCCTGTTACTGCATCTGAATAATATTCGTCTTTATATCTTGATTCTCTGTAATCATTTGTATATGTGTGTAAATCTGTCTCAATTGCTGTATATTCAGATTCTGTAAATTCTGTTATTTCTAATCCTGCTGTTGGATATACTTCTGCTGTTTTTGGTACTTCTACCCATACATATTGGTTTCCTGTGCTGTCTTGAATTGTTAATCCGTTTTCTGATGTTGTTCCAGATACTTGTGTAAATCCATCTGGCAAATATGGATTTGTTGTTTTAGGCTTATTACTTGTTACTGTCTCTGAACCACCATTATTCTCTTCTCCAGGTTGTTTTGGCTCTGCTGTTACTGTTA
>ERZ827512.173-NODE-173-length-101563-cov-24.238799_pt1 | contig 101563 bp, 92 predicted proteins | sample MGYA00519916_ERZ827512 | MGnify/ENA primary metagenome ERZ827512 (study PRJEB31778, sample SAMEA3449335) | human gut metagenome | biome: human gut; feature: human-associated habitat; material: faeces | place: United Kingdom | collected 2010/2012 ...
CCGGGCAGGCGTACCAGCCGTCACCCTTTGGTGACTCCGCGCCGCCGACAGGCGAGATGAAACTAAGCCGTAGTTTGTGCCAACAACCCCTCCGTCAGCCGGTCGGCTGACAGCCTCTCGCTGCGGCTCGGTCACGGCGCGGCTCTGATATGCCACTGGCATATCATTCACTACCGCGCCGCCACTTCGTTACCCCTTACACAGGGGAGGCTATGGGTTGGAGCGCCGCTTACCCTTTGCATAAGGGAGCCTATGAGGACTCGGCAAACAGTGCAGATATCGCATCGAAAAGGTCCATTTGTATCGCCCAAAATATCTCTATAAAATCCATTATTTAGATAAATATTGCCACCCTATCCCCTAAAATCCACCAAAAATAAAAAAATTTTCAAAAAACGGACATTCCATGCAGGAACATCCGTTCTTTTTTGCGTATTATATTAGTAGAGGGCTTTGCAAAGTGTGACCGATCGTCCTCCCGGGCCCTCCCTTTCTCGAGAAGGTGACAATTGAATCATTTGGTGCAAACCGGCGTTTTGGGCGGCGGCTTTCTTTCCTGCACCCTAAATGGACCGTACCTCCACCTGCGGCAGCAGGGCGCCTATGTCGCTCATCACAGGGGGCTGCGTTCCGGCCCGTACCACCTTTGCGGTAGCGGCCGCTACCGCAAATCGCAGGGTCTCCTCGGGTGTGAGCCCGTGCAGCCGGGCATAGATGAGCGCGGCCGTCATGGTGTCCCCGGCCCCTGTGGTATTAAGCGCGGTCACAGTAGGGGCCGCGGCAAAAAGTACCGCTTCCCGGGTGGCCAGCAGCGCCCCCTGCGCCCCCAGGGAAACCACCACCTGTCCTACCCCGCGGTGCAGCAGCTGCCAGGCCGCTTCCGCCAGGGATTCAGTGGTTGCCAGGCGGTAGCCGTACAGGGGCTCTAGCTCCTCCCGGTTGGGTTTTATGCAGTCCGGCTTCGCTGTGATCCCCAAAATCAGCGGCTCCCCGGCGGTATCCAGGTAAACGGCGGCCCCCTTTTTCCGGCACTCAGCGGTGAGATCCCGGTACCAGCCGGCCGGCAGTTCCTGCGGCAGGCTGCCGCACAGCACCACCACATCCCCCGGCAAAAGGCGCTCCAGCAGCTCCTCCCGCAGGCGCCCGGCAGGGGCGGCCTCCCCCAGCAGACCGGGGGCGTTCAGCTCGGTGGTCAGTCCATCCCCCCGGGAGAAAATTTTGAGATTGACCCGGGTGGGGTGAGGGGCTGCATAGACGGTACAGGGCAGCTCCTCCTGCCGCAGCAGCCCGGCCAGCTCCTGGCCGGTCGTCCCGCCCGCGATGGTCAGGGCAACGCAGTCCTCGGCAAAGACACGCAGGGCCCTTGCCACATTGATGCCCTTGCCGCCGGGGTACCGGCCGCGGGAAAGGATGCGGTGGGTGCCGCCGGGCCGCAAATGCTCCACTTCCAGTGTTTCATCAATGGCGGGATTGAGGGTGACGGTGTAGATCATAAAAATCACCTCCGGGGCAAATTTCCATCCCCAGTATAGCGCATAAGTGGGGGAGTTGTCCACCAAAAGAAAAGCCCTCTCCGGAGTAGGGGAGGGGATGCGCTGTGGCCAAACGGCAGTCCACCTGAAAACCGCTATTGATTCGCAACGGCGGCTGGGGGCTTTTGCGACAAATGTGGTTGCGTTATTGAAAATTGGGGTAAATTTCTTCCCTTAGTGTAGTGCGTAAATGGAGGGAGTTATCCACCAAAAGAAAAGCCCGCTCCGGAGAGAGGGCGGGGGAGAGCCGCGTTCAAACAACGGCTCCCTAGAAAAACGCAAGTTATTGGCGATGATGTTGGAGGGCTTTTGCGATAGACACGGCGGTGTTGTTCCGGCTATTTTATCTGCGATGAAGGTGAATTTTTGTCCTGAAGGAAGACCTCCGCGGGGAAGGGTGAGAGGTAAACGGTGAAGAAGCGGGGCCCTGCTGAGGAAGGGCCCGGCCGCAGGCCGCCCCGGCGAAGCCGGGGCCAGCGGGCGAAGCCCGCTGAAACCGCCCGGCGGGCGGTTTGGCCTGCGGCCGGCGTTTCGGATTTTGCAGGGGCCATAAAAAGCGGTTTTGCCGGTTGATTCTTGGCCTGCTGTGGGTGATGCAGTAGCAGCGGGTATAGCCGCACGGCCAAACGGCAGGCAGTCAAAAAAGCGGATTACCCGCAATAATGCTCGATGGCTTTGCTAGTAAATTCAGCAGTACCGGTTCCGCCAGCGGTGTCGATGTTTTTGGTAAGTTCTCCTCCGCCGGCGTACATTTTTCCGAGTCCATTCAGGATTTTAGGGGAGCAGGTATAAAAATGCTCTGTAATATAATCTTGGAGTTTTTTTACCTGTGCCTGAACCGCCTCATCCGATGGGTTCATTTTTTCATCTGCCCGAACTCAACAAATATTTTCATAAATTCATCCGCGATGGCAGCTTCGTCATCTTTTGTCCAGTCCTTTGTTTTTTCTTCATACTCTTTGTACTCTGCTGTGTGACCCCACTGCTCTTTGGCGAGCTTAGAGTACTCATCGATCTTTTTGGTATCAAATGCTTTGAAATCCATATAGTTTACTCCCATTACTTTTATTCCTCGAGCGAAAAGAATGAGAGTTTCGAGATGCTCCTTTTTCATCGTAAGCAATTCAATTTGCTGCTCCAGCGCTTTGCTTCGATCAAAATTGGGAGAATCGAGGATGCGTTTGATTTCTTTTAGCGGAAATTCCAGCTCCCTGAACAGTAAAATCTGCTGTAAGCGTTCCATCGCTGTATCGTCATACAGCCGGTATCCCGCCTCGATATATCCGGCAGGCGGCAGAAGCCCGATGGTATCGTAATATTGCAGAGCGCGTATACTCACTCCAGTCAATTTGCTTGCTTCATTTACTGTCATCATTTTCCTTTCCCTCCGCTCGATAAGGATACAATAAACTATTACGCAGCGTAGGAGTCAAGTGCTTTTTGAAAAATTGATATAAATTTCGGCTTAGACGGGTGATGTCATTTTGCAGGAGGGCAACGGCGGTTTTACCCGGTCTTTGAATTCTTGCCGCAATCGGTACGGCGGCAGCGGGCGCAATCGCCACAGCAGCTGCCGGTATGGCCCCGGCGGACGGCCCGGAGAGCGAAAAATGTGCCGGTGGCGATTACTGCCAGCAGCAGCCAATCGAGGGGGCCCATCAGAACAGCCCTGTGATGGCATAGGCCAGCCAGCCTACTAGCCATGCTACACCGCATTGCAGGATTACCACGCCGACTGTTTTCACGGTGGAGCCGAGCTCCCGGCGGATGGTGGCTATGGCCGCCACACAGGGGGTATACAGCAGGGTAAAGACCAAAAAGCTGATGGCGGCCCGGGGAGAGAACATCCCGGTGACGGCCGCACCGCCCAGCAGGACCTCCAGGGTGCTGACGACAGATTCCTTGGCGACAAAGCCAGAAATGAGGGCGGTGGCGCAGCGCCAATCGGCGAAGCCGAGGGGGGCGAAAAGGGGAGCGATCCATTGGCCGATGAGCGCCAATAGGCTATAAGAGCTATCCGCCACGACATTGAGTCGGGTATCGAAGCCTTGCAGGAACCAGATGATGATGGTGGCCAGGAAAATGACAGTGAAAGCGCGCTGCAGGAAGTCTTTGGCTTTTTCCCACAGCAGCAGTCCCACGCTTTTGGCACTGGGGAGCCGGTAGTTGGGCAGCTCCATCACAAAGGGGACGGGCTTGCCGCGGAAGGCGGTGTGGTTCATGATGAGGGCCGCCACGATGCCGATGAGGATGCCGAGAAGATAAAGGGCGATCATCACCAGGGCACCGTACTGCGGGAAAAATGCCGCCGTAAAAAAGGCGTAGATGGAGATTTTGGCAGAGCAGCTCATGTAAGGGGTGAGGAGAATGGTCATTTTGCGGTCGCGATCGGAGGAGACGGTGCGGGTGGCCATGATGGCCGGCACCGAGCAGCCGAAGCCGATGAGCAGCGGCACGATGCTGCGGCCCGAAAGACCGATGCGGCGCAGCGGCTTATCCATTACAAAGGCGACACGGGCCATGTAGCCGGTGTCTTCCAGGATGGAGAGAAAGAAAAACAGGGTGACGATGATGGGCAGGAACACCAGCACGCTGCCCACGCCGGCAAAGATGCCATCGATGATGAGGCTGTGGACCACCGGATTGATGCCGTAGGCAGTGAGAGCGCCATCGACCAGGGCGGTGAGCGCATCAATGCCGACGGCCAGGAGATCGGAAAGACGCTGGCCGATGACATGGAAGGTGAGGTAGAAGGTGAGAAACATGACCGCCAAAAAGGTGGGAATGGCGGTGTATCGGCCGGTAAGGATCTGATCGAACCGGACGGAGCGGGCGTGCTCGCGGCTTTCGTGGCACTTGGTGACCGAGGCGGCGACGACCCCTTCGATGAAGGTATAGCGCATATCGGCCAGGGCGGCATTGCGGTCCAGCCCGGTTTCGTTTTCCATCTGGACGATGCAGTGTTCCAGCAGCTCCTTTTCGTTTTCATCCAGCCGCAGGTCCTTTTCCAGCGTATCGCCGCCCTCAATGAGCTTGGCGGCGCAGAAACGGGTGGGGACGCCCAGCCGTTCGGCGTGATCCGAGATGAGGTGGATAACGGCGTGCAGGCAGCGGTGGACGGCGGAATCATCGGTGCAGAAATCTGTGACCTTGGGTAGGATTTTGCCCCGAGCGACGGTGAGCGCCTGGGTGATAAGCTCCGATACACCCTCGCCCTTGGCGGCGGAAATGGGTACCACCGGGATGCCGAGGGCGGCGCTCATTTTTTGCACATCGATGGAGCCACCGTTGGCGCGCACCTCATCCATCATATTGAGGGCCAGTACCATGGGGACCCGCAGCTCCAAAAGCTGCAAAGTAAGGTAGAGATTACGCTCGATATTGGTGGCATCCACAATATTGATGATGCCATCCGGCTTTTGATTCAGGATGAAATCCCGGGTGACGATCTCCTCCTGGGTATAGGGCCGCAGCGAATAGATGCCTGGCAGATCGACGACGGAGCAATTCTTCTCGCCCCGGATATCGCCCATTTTCTGATCGACGGTGACGCCGGGAAAATTGCCGACATGCTGATTGGAGCCGGTGAGGGCATTGAACAGGGTGGTTTTGCCGCAATTCTGATTGCCGGCTAATGCGAAGATCATATTTCCGCGGCCTCCTTTACCTCGATCTTTTGGGCTTCCTCCACCCGCAGGGTCAGCTCATAGCCGCGGACCCTTATCTCGATGGGATCGCCCATGGGGGCGACCTTTTGCAGGGTGACGCGGGTGTGGGGGATGAGGCCCATATCCAAAAGGCGGCAGCGCAGCGGGCCATCGCCGCCCACGGCCGTGATGATACCGGAGGAGCCGGTTTTGAGTTCATTCAAAGTCATAGTGATAATCCTTTCCCTTGACATGTGGCAATTAAAATTAGGATAGACTAATTTTATTATAAGGCGGCAAAAATATCAAGTATCCGACAGGGATCGGGCGGTATTTTGGGCGGAGGGACAAAGCGGGCGGAGGGCTTTGTCCATTTGAGGCGGGACTGGCATTTTTCTGTCGGCGGGGCATACCCTCTAAAGAGAGAGGGGGAATAAGTGATGCTGGGAGCAATGGTACTGACGCTGCTGGGCGGGCTGTGGCTGCTGACGCTGCATGTTTCGACTTCAGGTTCATTCCCGCGGCCGCTGACGGCTAAGCAGGAGCGGGACTGCCTGGAGCGGATGAGCCGAGGAGACCGGGCGGCACGGAACGAGCTGGTGGAGCACAATCTGCGACTGGTGGCGCACATCGTGAAGAAGTACTACGCGGTGAGCGGGGAGCAGGATGATCTGATCTCGATAGGGACGATAGGGTTGATAAAGGCGGTGGAGACCTATAACTTGGAGAAGAAGACAAAATTCGCGACTTATGCTTCTAGGTGTATTGAGAATGAGATTCTGATGTATTTTAGGGCGCGAAGGAAGACGGCGGGGGATGTTTCATTGGAGGACCCGCTGGATACCGACCGGGACGGCAACAGCCTGACGCTGATGGAGCTGGTAAGCGATGAGGAGGATATCATTACACGGCTGGACCTAACGCTGAAAGCTGAAAAACTACGGAAGGTCTTTGGGGTGCTGGAGGGACGGGAGCAGCGGGTGCTGCGGCTGCGCTACGGGCTGGATAACCGGCCGCCGATGACCCAGCGGGAGGTGGCCAGGAAGCTGGGGATCTCCAGGAGCTATGTTTCCCGGCTGGAGAAGCACGCCATAGAGCGGCTGCGGGAGGAGATGGGCAAGTAAGGGGAAAACAGAGGGACTTGCCGTTTGGGGAAAAATACGCTATGATGGGGAAAAGTATTTTTCCCGGAGGTGCCAGTATGCATATTCCCGCCATAGCTACCAGTGAGATGGAGGTATTATCCTTTGCCGAGGCGATGCGCCAAAGCGGCCGGGAGGCGGACTACGATACCGGCCGGTGGCTGTATGTGCCGGACTTTTATACGGAGTACCGATATGTGCTGGGAACCAAGGGAGAGAAACCGCTTATCTGCATTGGGGTGAACCCCTCCACGGCGGAGCCGGACCACCTGGATAATACCCTGAAATCGGTGGAGCGGATCGCGCTGGGAAATGGGTACGACAGCTTTATTATGTTTAATGTGTACCCGCAGCGGGCTACCCGGCCGCAGGATATGGCGCGGGAGCGGGATGAGCGGCTGCACCGGGCCAATATGGAGGCTTTCGAGTATATTTTGGGACTGAGTAAGGAGCCGACGGTATGGGCGGCCTGGGGGAACATCATAGAGATGCGGCCCTACCTGAAAAGCTGTGTGCAGGATATGATAGCGGCCGGGGAGCGGCACGGCGCCCGGTGGGTCACGGCAGGGAAGCGCTCGGTGAAGGGGCACCCGCACCACCCGCTGTACCTGAGGAAGGACAGCGGGCTGGATCCCTTTGATGTGGCGGAGTACTGCGAACGGTGCATATGAGCTGCGGCAGGGAAAAGGCAGGCGGGCGCACCGGAGCGGGAAAGGGCTGCCCGAAGCGCAGCGGAGGCGCGGCCCTGGGGAGCGCAGGGGTGCCCGCCGGGGGTGGAGAGCGCGAGGAAGAATGAAAACAGCACCGAGGAGCAGTTCCACGGTGCTGATTTTGTTATTCGTTTGGTTCCTGCGGCAGGGGAGGAGTTTTGGCAGCTTCCAGCTCCTTAAACTTGGCCTGCATGGTGGGATTGTTTTTCGTCAGGCGCTTGACTGAAAGCTCCTGGGCTTTATCATTGGCCAGGCGGAGATTATTTTCGGAGGAGAGCAGGGCGTCCTTGGTCTTTTGCAGGTGGTCGATGGTTTTATCGATCTCCTCGATGGCGGTTTTGAACTTGCGGCTGGCCAGATCATAATTGCGGCCGAAGCGGGTCTTGAAGTCGTTCATTTCCTCCTCGAAGTGGGAGATATCGATATTCTGATTACGGATCTCCGCCAACTGCCGGCGGTATTCCACCGTATGGAGAGCTGAGCCCCGCAGCAGGGTGATGATGGGAATGAAGAACTGAGGGCGGATGACATACATTTTTGGGTAGCGGTAGCTGACATCGGTGATGCCACCATACAGCTCGCTGTCCGGCTCCAGCAGGGAAACCAGGACGGCATATTCGCAGCCCTTTTCCTGACGGTCCTTATCCAGTTCCCGGAAGAAATCCTCATTCTTTTTTTTGCTGGCGGTGGTATCCATCTCGTTTTTCATCTCGAACATGATGGAGAGAAATTCGATGCCATCGGAGGTGGACTCCCGGAAGATGTAATCGCCTTTGCTGCCGGTGCGGGCGTCGTTGTCCTTCTCAAAGTAAGCGTTGGGGAAAGCGGCGGACCGCAGACGGTTGAATTCGATCTCACAGTGCTGTTCCAGCGTTTCTCCCACCATTTTGGTGGAAAGGCGGGTTTTGAGGTCCTTATAATAGGCGATGACCTCATCCTTGCTGCTGAGCTCCCGCTTGTAGCTTTCCCGCAGCTCCTGCTCCTTTTCCCGGCTGGCGGCTGCGGCTTCCTTCAGCTGATAGGTCAGCTTATCGATTTCCCGCTGACTTTCGATCAGTTCGTCCTTCTTCTCAGAGGTCACTTTTTGAATGGCCAGCTCCCGCTCGGTTTGAGCGGCGTTCAGGCGGGCCCGCAGTTCAGTAATGGTCTGATCCCGGGCGGAAAGATCGGCGGTCTGCTGCTCCAGGGCTTTCTGTACGGCCAGCTCCCGCTGGGCCTGCTGGGAGAGAAGCTGGGCCTTCAGTTCTTCGATCTGCCGCTGCAGCTGGGCCTCGGACTGCTCCTGAGAGCGGGCGGCCTGAGTGCGTACCAGGGCCAGATCTTTTTCTTTTTCGGCGGCCAGCTGCTTTTCCCGCTGGGCCAGCTCCCGGTGAAATTCTTCATCCCGTACCTGACCCACGATGGCTGCATAGCCGGATTCATCCACGGTAAAGACTTCGCCGCATTTGGGACATTTGATCTCGTGCATAGCCGTACCTCCTGGTGAACTTACTGGATGTGGCCCATGGCGTGGCGCTTGATGGCTTCCATGGAGGCATCGCTGATGACATGTTCCATCTTGCAGGCGTCCTCCGCAGCGGTCTTTTCGTCAACGCCAAGTTTGACCAAAAAGCTGGTGAGCAGGCGATGACGCTCGTAGATCTTTTCCGCCACGGCCTGGCCGGATTCGGTGAGTGTGATGCCGCCATCTTCCGCGACATGGATGTAGCCCCCCTGCCGCAGAATGCCGACGGCGCGGCTGACGCTGGGCTTGGAGTAGCCCATTTCCTCTCCGATATCGATGGCGCGGACAAAGCCTGTGCGTTGAGAGAGAACAAGGATGGTTTCCAGATACATTTCGCCGGATTCCTGCAGAGACATGAGGGGACACCTTCTTTTCTTGGGGATACATTTATTTAAGGATAGCATAAAACGCGGTCGGTTGCAAGGGAAGCGGGGGGAAGAAAAACTCCCTGCCCGAAGGCAGGGAGAATGGAGCTGGAAACGTGACTTGAACACGCGACCTGCTGATTACGAATCAGCTGCTCTACCGGCTGAGCTATTCCAGCATTTTTGAGGTTACTAAAGTATTCTATCATACCAGCTGGAAAAAATCAATCAAAATTCATGCACAGTTCATTTACTTTCGCGGCAGTGGGCACTATAATAAAAATATACCCCATTTTAACGGAGAACGAACAGAATGAAGAGAGTAACGGCGCTGCTGCTGGCAGCGATGATGATAATAACAACCGGCCTGATAACACCGGCCATGGCGGCGGAGGATGATGTGCCGGAAACCTACAGCAATGCCTATGTGGTGATGGACGCCAAGACCGGGCAGGTGCTGCTGCAAAAAAACATGTACGAGAAGGAATATCCGGCCAGCATTACCAAGATACTGACAACAGCGCTGGGGCTGACCTACGCCAAGCCGGAGGACCGCATCACCGTTTCTCAGGAAACGGTAAGCGATGTATGGAAGTGGGGCGAGACCACCCACCTGGCGCTGGAGCCGGGGGAGATCATTACCCTGAAGGATGCGCTGTATGGGGCGATGGTGGAATCCGCCAATGATTGCGCCAATGCCATAGCCCAGGCGGTGAGCGGGAGCCTGACCGACTTTGCGAAGCTGATGAACCAGCAGGTAGCGGCGCTGGGACTGAGCGATACCCACTTTACCAACGCGCACGGCCTGCCGGATAAGGACCACTATACCACTGCCTATGATATGGCGCGCATCACCCGGTGGGCGATGACGGTGCCGGGCTTTGAGGAATATTTCTGCGCGACGGAGTATACCATCCCCAAGACCAACAAAAAGGATGTGGCAAGAAACATCGGTACCCACCACCATATGTTGGTGGAAAGCGCTTACTACTATCCCTACGCTAAGGGCGGCAAGCTGGGCTGGACCACCGAGGCGCAGCATACGGCGGTGACCTGGGCGGAGAAGGATGGACTTTCTTTGCTGTGCGTGGTGCTGGACTGCAGCGACAAGTGGGGCAAGTACAAGGACACCATAGCGCTTTTTGATTACTGCTTTGAGCGGTACAGTATGGTTTCGGTGAAGACCGATGAGATAGCGGCGTATGATATCCCGGTGGGGAGCCTGACCAATACTGCCGGGATGGTGCATATAGCGGCGACGGGCGACCTGGATGTGCTGGTGCCGAAGGGAACAGCGGTAGAGAGCATCGCGCTGAAATATAATATCCCCAGCCGATATAAGGTGGGAGAACGCATAGACCCGCAGGTGGAGCTGTGGTGCGGTGGTGAGCTGGTGGGAACTTTCCCAATGGAGTACACTGTGGAGACCTATGTCCCCGTGGAGGATGTGCCAAAGGATGATGTCACGACGGCCGGCAGCGGCTCTGTGGTGCTGACGGTGCTGAAATGGATTGGCATAGTGCTGGGGGCGTTGATCGTGATCCTATTTGTGCTGCGGGCGTACTTTATGGCGCGGCGGCGCCGCCGTGCCAAGCAGCGCAGGCGAGCTCAGCGCCGGCGCATGAACTGAATATTCGGCAAAAAATATAGGGCGGGCCGCTGGGCCTGCCCTATATTTATGCAACTGCACAAATATGGGGAAAATGCATCCTTTGCGGCAAATTGACTGGACAACTTTCCCCCAAATGAGTTACAATAAAACAGTGTGCAAAGATGAAGTAATGGGCGGGTGGATGCCCGAAGGAGAAGAAGACATGGATATTTTTGCGCTTCTGCGGCTGGTGCTGGGTCTGGCTTTTTTCCTGTTCGGTATGAATGTGATGTCCAGCAACCTGGAAAAGATGGCGGGCGGTAAGCTGGAGCAGCTGCTGAAAACAATGACAGCGAGCCCCTGGGTGAGCCTGCTGCTGGGCGCGGCCATTACCATAGCGGTGCAGTCCTCCTCGGCGGTCACGGTTATGCTGGTGGGTCTGGTCAATTCCGGGATCATGAAATTTGGCCAGACGCTGTATGTCATCTTCGGCGCGAATATCGGCACCACGCTGACGGCGTGGATCCTCTCCCTTTCCGGCATTCAAAGCGGGAATGTGTGGCTGAAGATGCTGAAGCCCGAAAATTTCTCGCCCATTTTAGCCATCATCGGCGTAGTGATGATGATGGTGTGTAAAAACGATAAGAAAAAGAGCATTGGTACGGTGCTGGTGGGCTTTACAGTGCTGATGTACGGCATGGTGGTGATGAGCGACGCGGTAAGCCCGCTGGCGGAGATGCCGGAGTTTTCGGCGATCCTAGCGGGGCTGCGTAACCCGTTACTGGGCCTGGTGGTGGCCACCCTGTTTACCGCCGTGATCCAAAGCTCGGCGGCCTCGGTGGGTATTCTGCAGGCGCTGGCGCTGACCGGCAGCCTGACCTATGAGATGGTCATTCCCATGGTGATGGGCCTAAACATTGGCACCTGCGCCACCTCGCTGATTTCCAGCATTGGGACAAGCTACAAGGCCAAGCGGGTGGCGGTCATCCACTTTTCCATCAAGGTCATTGGTACTGTTATCTGCCTGCCGTTGTACCTGTTGATCACCTCGGTGCTTCAGCTTGATTTTATCCATATTGCAGTGACACCATGGAATATTGCCATGGTGCATACCATCTATAACCTGGCTATTACCGCCATTTTGATGCCATTTACCAAGTACCTGGTGAAGCTGGGCAAGTGGCTGGTGAAGGCCAAAGACGAAACGGCACCTAAGGACTCCATGCAGTACGCGCCCGACCTGCTGCTGCTCCGCTCCCCTTCGGTGGCGCTGCAGGAGTGTGACCACTATACCTTCCGAATGGCCGGGACGGCAAGGGATTCGCTGGAACGGGCGATCTCGCTCATCGGCGCCTACAATGAGCAGGACGCCGAGGTGGTACTGAAGCAGGAGGACACGCTGGATCTGTATGAGGACCGGCTGGATGCCTACCTGGTGTACCTTTCGGCGCAGGCGCTTTCCCAGCAGGATAGCCGCCGCGTGGGGAAAATGCAGCACGCCATCGGGGACTTTGAACGGCTGGGCGACCACGCCGTGAACCTGGTAAAGGCCGGCAAGGAGCTGGAGATCAAATCGCTGTTTTTCTCGGAGGAGGCCCGGCGGGAGTTGGGGGTGCTTTCCGCTGCGGTGCGGGAGATTTTGCAGTTGACAACCGATTGCTATATCAATACCGACCATGAGATGGCCCACCATGTGGAGCCGTTGGAGCAGGTCATTGACGCACTGACCAAGGAGATCAAGCAGAATCATCTGGCACGCCTGCAGGCGGGCCGCTGTTCCATCGAGCTGGGATTTATCCTAACCGACCTGCTGACTGACTATGAACGGATTTCCGACCACTGCTCCAACATTGCGGTGGCGGTCATCGAGCTGCAGCACGACGCGCTGGACTCCCACCGCTACCTGAACGAAATGAAGCGTGACAGCGATGCGTTCCGGGAGATGTATGTGAAATTCAGGGAGAAATATACACTGCCGGAATCGGCCTATATTGCCAGACAGGCGGCGGAATATCGCTGAGCACAGAGGAGGATCGCAGGGTCCTCCTTTTTTTACCCAAATAGGCCGGTGTGTCCCAAATTAAGATAATGTTAATATTCCCGGATGGAAATAAGGCGGCCGCGATGCTATAATACCTCTTACAGCTTTTTTCGCCATACTGTAAATGAGGAAAAGGAGAAACCTATGACGATCTTGACGCCCATTTTGATCTGTCTGGCCGTAGCGGCTATCCTGGGAGCGCTGTGGCTGTTTGCGCCGGAGGCCGCCCTGCAGGCGACCATCTCGGTGGGGGTGATCGCGGCTTTGGGCATCAGCGGCGGGATCATTGGGGAGCTGCTGCCCCGCCGGTGGTTTCACTGGGATCGCTTCCCCTACAAGACCTGCGCATGGGAGAAAAACGGCAAGATCTATGAAAAAATGGAGATCCGCAAGTGGAAGGACAGGGTGCCGGATAAAAGCCGCTGGGGTGGGCATGAATATGCCAAGACCATTCGTGGGCAGAACGACGCCGAAAACGCTACCCGACTGCTGCAGGAAACCTGTGTGGCGGAGCTCATCCACTGGGTACTGATGCTGGCGACGCCGCTGGTATTTGTCTTTGCTCATGGACCGATGGCGGTATTGGTAGTGCTGCTGTATGGGTTCTCTCACATTCCGTGTATTATCATCCAACGGTATAACCGGCCGCGGCTGTGCGCCCTGCTGCGGCGCTGCCAAAGAAAGGGGGCCGAAACGACATGAAAGTTCTCATCCTGACCTGCAATACCGGCGGCGGACACAATGCCGCGGCGGCAGCCCTGCGCCGGGAGCTGGAATCCCGCGGGCACACCTGCGCGGTGGCGGATGCTCTTTCCTTTGGGCCCAAGCATTTTTCGGAGGTGATCAGCCATCTGCACACCATTGCCTACCGGTATTTCCCCAAAATATACGGGGCGGGCTACCGCAAAAAAGAGGAGCGAGTGCTGGGGGAGGACGAGACCTCCTTTGAATACAAGATGAATGCCATCTGTGTGCCGCAGCTGTACCGCTACCTGCTTTCGGGTGGATTCGATGCCATAGTGACGCCGCATGTGTTCCCGGCGGAGATGCTGACCAGACTGCGCCGGAAATATGAATATAAAAAGCCGTTTTATTTTATCGCTACCGATTACACCTGCAGTCCTTGTGTGGATGAGATCACGCCTGAATACTGGGTCATTCCGGATGAGCGGCTGATCCCGGAATTTACTGCCCGGGGCATCCCAGAGGATCGTCTGCTGCCGCTGGGTATTCCCACCAACCCGGCAATGGCCGCCCATGTGGACCGGAATGTGGCCCGGCGGTTGCTGCACCTGCCCCAGCAGGGGGAGATGGTACTGGTGATGAGCGGTTCCATTGGCTGCGGGCCGATGACGACCCTGGCCTTGAAACTGCTGCGCCGACTGCCTAAGGATAGCTTTGTGGTGGTCATCTGCGGGAAGAACAAGGGCGACCTGAAGGAGCTGCAGCGGTATGCCAAATTCCTGGAGCGGCTGTACCCGGTGGGCTTTACCGACCGGATGGATCTTTACTATTCGGCGGCCGACCTGGTAGTGGGCAAGCCCGGCGGGCTTTCCTGTACCGAGATCGCCCAAAAGAGGGTGCCGGCAGTGCTGATGCTGAGCGTCCCCGGCTGCGAGAGCCGCAATCTGGAATTCTTTACTCGCTATGGGATGGCGCTGGGGACCGAGAGCGTGCGGGATACCCTTTCTGCCGTGCGGCGGCTGCTGAGCAGCGCAGCCATGCGCAACCGTATGATGCTGGCGCAGCGGAGTATTCCGCAGGGCGCGGTGGCGGCAATCACGGATCTGATAGAAAAGGGAACGGTACCTTTGCCCGCAAAAGAAGAATAATGCTGCATAAAGAAAAGGGAGCCTTTTGGCTCCCTTTTTTGCGTGGGGTTGGCTTAATTGCAGCCACAGCCGCAGCCGCCGCAGCCGTTCGTGCTGGTATCGCCGCAGCCGCAGGTGCGGTAGGCGGAGATGTTGGTGGCATTGCCTCCGGTGAGCCACAGCCACACCAGAATGAGAATGATGATCCACCACCAGTTATTGCCGCAGCCGCAGCTGCCGCCGCATCCACAAGAATTGCAGCCCATAGTATACCCTCCTATTATTCAAAAAAGGTTAGTTGCAGCCGCAGCCGCAGTCACCGCAGCCACTGCGTCCGCCGCCGCATGTATTACAGCCACAGCCGCCGCCATAGCCGCTCAGTCCGCCGCTGCTCAGCAGCCAGATAGCAAGAAGAATGATGACCAGGGTGGCGTCATTCAGGCAGATGCCGAAGAGCCCGCGGTTGCTATCGGCAGGGCAGCAGGTATTGCAGCAGTTACCAAACATAGCAGAGATGCCTCCTTTACATTGGGATCACCCCATCTTATGTCGCGGGGAGATTTTGGTGCGGCGTTTAAGCGACTGGATGCAGCCAATATTAAGGGCAGAACAAAAAAGGAGGGGAGACCCTATGAATCAATACAATGGCTTTACACCGCGGGCGGCCGCGGCATTGGAGGGCGCCCAGCGGGCGGCGCAGCAGGCAGGGCATACCTATATCGGCAGTGAGCACTTGCTGCTGGCGTTGCTGCGAGAGGGGGCCGGAGCGGCTTATACGCTGCTTTTTCAGCGGCGTGTAACAGCGGGAAAGACCGAGCGTGCCCTGCTGCAAATGGTGGGTAGGGGACATCCCACCCTGCTGGAGTCGGAGGAAACGACGGTGCATTACCGCGCCGCAGTGGAAGAAGCGCTGCGGGAGGCCCAGATGGGCGGATTTTTGCAGGCGGGGACCGAGCACCTGCTGCTGGCGCTGTGCGGACAACAGGATTCCGGGGCGGTAAGACTGATGAATAAGCTCGCAGTGGATATCCCCAACCTGACCATTGCCCTGCGAGAGACGATACGGCTGGAGCAGTGTGAGCAGAATAACGACCGGCAGATCCCCAAGGTGGTGGGAAAGGCCCAGCGGCAGACCCGCAGTGTGATGCTGGACCGCTTTGGCCGGGAGCTGACTGAGCTGGCCCGGCAGGGACGGCTGGATCCGGTCATTGGGCGGGAACAGGAGACGGAGCGGCTATTGCAGATCCTTTCCAGGCGTTCCAAAAATAATCCCTGTCTGATCGGTGAGGCGGGAGTGGGTAAGACCGCCGTGGTGGAAGGACTGGCGCAGCGCATTGCGGAGGGCCGGGTGCCGCTGGCTCTGGCGGATAAGCGGATCATTACTCTGGACTTGCCAGCAATGGTGGCCGGTACTAAGTATCGCGGCGACTTTGAGGAGCGGATCCGGTCCATTATTGAGGAAGTGGCGGCGGCTGGGGATGTGATTCTTTTTATTGATGAGATTCATACCATTATGGGCATTGGCGCGGCGGAAGGCGCGGTAGATGCGGCTAATATCATGAAGCCGAAACTTGCCCGCGGGGAATTGCAGGTTATTGGTGCCACCACCATAGCGGAGTACCGCAAGACCATCGAAAAGGACGGCGCGCTGGCCCGGCGGTTCCAAAGTGTGCTGGTGGAGGAGCCTACCGAGGAACAGACAATGGCGATCCTGCGGGGGCTGTGCCCGCGCTATGAACAGCACCACGGGATGATCATTACCGAGGACGCGCTGGAGGCGGCGATCCGGCTTTCAGTACGGTATTTCCCGGCGCGCTTTTTGCCGGATAAGGCGCTGGACCTGCTGGATGAGGCAGCGGCCAGGCTGCGAATCCACCGGGCGGATATGCTGGGAAGCGGAATGAGAGCATCCCGGCGGCTGATGCTGACCCAGCGAGAGGTGCAGCAGGCGGCGGGGGCGATGACCGGGCTTGCGGGGGGACAGGGACTTTCGGCAGAGCGGCTGGAAAATGGCCTGCGGCAGAGTGTGGTGGGGCAGCAGGAGGCGGTGGAGACGGTTATCCATGCCATCCTGCGCAGCAATGCTGGGCTGCGGGATCCCCGGCGCCCCATTGGGAGCTTTTTGTTCCTGGGGCCCAGTGGAGTGGGCAAGACCCAGTTGTGCTACGCATTGGGCAAAACGCTGTTTGGCAGTGAGGAGAATATCATCAAGCTGGATATGAGCGAATACCGGGAGCCGCACAGTATTTCCCGGCTTATCGGGGCGCCCCCCGGTTATGTGGGGTGTGAGGAAGGGGGCATCCTGACTGAGGCGGTGAAAAAGCATCCAATGAGCGTGGTGGTCTTTGATGAGATAGAAAAGGCACACCCGGATCTTTACAATTTGCTGCTGCAGATTTTGGAGGACGGGCGACTGACCGACAGCCAGGGCAGATTGGCGGTCTTCAGCAATACGGTGGTTATCTTGACCAGTAACCTGGGAGCGGAGGCGATGCTGCATCCGCAGAGGATGGGCTTTGGCAATGCCGGGGCGGACGCGAAGACGATGGTACTCTCCAAACTGCGGGAACAGCTGCGGCCGGAGCTGCTGGGCAGATTGGATGAGACGATTCTGTTCCAGCCACTGAGAAAGGAAGAGCTGCGGCAGATCGCGGTGCAGCTGCTGCAGGGGGTGCAAAGCCGCCTGCGGGAGCAGGAGATCGGGATGGAATTTGAGGACACGGTGGTGGAACAGATTGTTGCGGGGGCGGAGGAGGGCCCCTATGGGGCGCGCCCGCTGCGGCGGCTGGTACGCACCATGGTGGAGGATCCGCTGACGGAACGGCTGCTGGCCGGGGAGCTGCGTGCCGGGGATATCCTGTGCTGCGGCTGGGAGCAGAGCACCCTGCAGATGCACGAGCGGATACCGGCGGCGCAGTGAGTGAAGTTTCTGTATGGAGCGGGCCGACCTGCGGCTTTTGCGGATTGTAAAAAGATGTCGCTTTACAGATGCGGCGTCTTTTTTTATAATAGAGGTGGAATGACAAATGCTATTTTGGACAGGCATGAAAATGCATGAGAAAAGACGATATGAGACTACGGATATGCGAAGGATTACAAAGGCGCTAAACCAAATCGTTCACAGTATAGAATGTAAAAATGTTTTGGAAATTGCTTGCGGCAGTGGAAAATTTTCCCTCGAAGCGGCCAGTATGCTCATTCTGTAACATGCATTGATTTAGACGATAGTCGCTTGCTGCCATCGGTAAGGAATGCAGAAAACATAGTTTTTCTACTGATGGATGCCATTAACTTACAGATGGCAAGTGATAGCGTCGATGTTATTGTGTTCTATGATGCACCTGCGCATGTTGAAAACGAGTTAGAAAAGATCTTGAATGAATGTTATAGAGTTTTACGGAAGAGGGGAGCTATATTTTATCAGCTCTTTTGGAATTGATAAAATCGCTGTAGAAGCCACACTGTTGCCAATGTTAAAGAAACAAAAAATTTATTTCAGTTTGAGTCAAACAAAAAATTTTATAATTGTACAAATAGGTGCTTAATTCAGTTTGAGTAATTCACACAGGATATAACGCTAAATATAATTGTCCATTCAATATGTTTGGCGAGAAAATACAACATAAAAGGAGTACCTACTATGGAAAACAAAATCTTTACCTTACATAAAACCGTTACCGAGGCAGATACCGCTGCCCATGTGGGGAGCGGCAGCCTACCTGTATTGGCAACCCCGGTTCTTATTGCGTGGATGGAAGCGGCAGCCTGTGGCTGCTGTGCCGGGCTGATGGAGGAAGGCACCACCAGTGTGGGAACGGAGATGAATATGCGACATACCGCGGCCAGCCCGGTGGGGATGAAAGTGACTGTTACGGCGGAACTGACCGCGGTGGAGGGCAGAATTCTTTCTTTCAAGGTTTATGCCGAAGATACCGCCGGCGCCATCGGCGAGGGCAGCCATACCCGTGCCATTATACGGGCGGAGCGCTTTATGGAAAAGACCAATGCCAAGCTGGCCCAGTGAGGGAATTCCCATGATGAGTGCGGCCGCTACAAAAACGAAGCCCCGTGTGATGAGCCGGGGCGGTATCATTGCCTGCACGGTGTTGACACTGCTGACGCCAGTGGGGTTGCTGTTGATCCACCTGGCGCGCGGCAATGCCGAAGAAGTGGAGCATCTGTACAGTCGTGGATTTTATCATGGTATGGCTACTGTGCTGACAGCGCTGACCGGGAGGGTGCCCTTTTCGGTAATGGAGGTCATCCTGCTTTTGCTGGGGGCCGCTGCGCTGGCGTTCCTTGCTCTTTGGATACGGGAAGCCATCCTGCAGAAAGGACGCTGGTGGCTGGTATGCTTAAAGCGGCTGTGGATCATAGTTTCGGCGGCTTCGGCGGTATTCTTTTGGTTTATTCTTACCGGGGATCTTAATTACTACCGTATTCCGGTGGGGCAGAGTCTGGGGTTGCAAACCGAGGCAACGGATGTGAAAACGCTTCGGTCACTCTGTCATCTGCTGGCGGGGCAGGCGGCGGAGCTGCGGCCACAGTGTGAGGAAGATAGCGAGGGGGTATTTGCTTCTTCCGTGACCTATGCGGAATTGGCGGAGACCGCTACCGGTGCGGTGACGGCACTGGATGAGATCTATGGGGTACAGCTCTTTGACCTGGCGGGACAGACCCGCCCCAAAGCCATGTATTTTTCAGAGGTCATGAGCTATATTCAGCTGACTGGTGTGATTTTCCCTTATATTTCGGAACCGAACATCAATGTGCACCAACCGGCCTATGGAATCTCCTCCACCATGTGTCACGAGCTTTCCCACATCTGCGGCTTTATGCGGGAGGATGAGGCGAATTTTATTTCTTATCTGGCCTGCTATAATAGCGATAATACAGAGCTGCGGTACAGCGGCGCGATGATGGGACTTATCCATGCTACAAACCGCCTGTACCGCTATGACCCAAACGCCTGGCAGGAGATTTATACGCTGCTGCCGGAAGGAGTGCTGCGGGATCTGGCGGCCAACAGCCGTTACTGGAAAAAGTATGAAACGCCGGTAGGCAAAACGGCTGACCGCTGGAACGATGCCTACCTAAAGGCCAATGACCAGACCGATGGGGTGCAGAGCTACGGCCGTATGGTCGATCTGCTCATCGCTTTTTACAGGGCGCAGGGATTGATTTGAGCAGTATATTTGCCGGTTCCTGCAAACCGAGAGAGGCCGACCCTGTGGGTTGGCCTTTTTTGCAAGTTAAGGCCATGTTAAATTTCATTTTTGGCTTGACAAATGCCGTGGGCAGGCCTATACTTGCAGATATATTTTTTACGCAAAGGAGTACGGAACGATGAGTAAAGTGTTCATTCCGGCAGGTTACCACAGCTGCCTTTCCCTGTACGATACCCAAAAGGCCATCAGCCTGATCAAGCGGGTGTTTGAGGATACTCTCTGCGGAAATCTGAATCTCAGCCGGGTATCGGCCCCGCTGTTTGTGGAGGCTTCCACCGGCTTGAATGATGACCTGAATGGAGTGGAGCGCCCCGTTTCCTTTGATGTGCCGGATATCGGCCGGGATGCACAGGTGGTGCACTCCCTAGCCAAGTGGAAGCGCCTGGCGCTGCACCGCTACGACTTCCGTCCCGGCAAGGGCCTTTATACCGATATGAATGCCATCCGGCGGGATGAAACGCTGGATAACATTCACTCCATCTATGTGGACCAGTGGGATTGGGAAAAGGTTATCACGCCAGAGGAGCGTAATGTGGCCTATCTGAAGGCTACGGTACAGAGTATTGTGGATGCGATCGTTTCCACTCAGCGCACCCTGCGGGCCATATATCCGCAGCTGAATACGGTTCCGGACCTGGTGCCGGAGGTCACCTTCATCACCACACAGGAGCTGGAAGACCGTTACCCGGAGCTGACCCCTAAGGAGCGGGAAAATGCCATTGCGAGGGAATGCGGCACTGTATTCCTAATGCAGATTGGCGGTAAGCTGCGCAGCGGCCAGCCCCATGATGGCCGTGCCCCAGACTACGATGACTGGACCCTAAATGGTGACCTGCTGGTTTATAACCGAGTGCTGGGAACAGCATTCGAGCTGTCCTCCATGGGCATCCGTGTAGATCCTGCGGCACTGGACCGCCAGCTGACCCTTTCCGGCTGTGAAAACCGCCGTACATTGCCCTTCCACCGGATGCTGCTGGCCGGAAAGCTGCCGCTGACCATTGGTGGCGGTATTGGCCAATCAAGACTGTGCATGTTCCTGATGGGGACCGCCCATATCGGTGAGGTGCAGTCTTCGGTGTGGGATGACGATACCATGCAGAAATGCGAAGCCGCGGGTATTATCCTGCTGTAAGTTCTTTAATAAAAAGACCGTCCGGTTTTGTGCCGGGCGGTTTTTGGCATTCCACTTTGTGGAGATACAAAAAGAGGGCACCTTGCGGGTGCTCTCTTTTTGTGAGAAAATATATTTAGGGAAAAACATTGAGGGGACGAAGATATTATTTAGCGAGGGTGGTAATGAGGTTATACAGGGCACGAATGGCCAGACCCAGGGTAGCTACAGCAGCAATGCCGCCCAGTACATTACGAATGACAGAGTTGGTGTAGTTGCCCAGCAGTTTTTTGCTATTGGCAATGACCAGCAGCAGAATAGCGATAAAGGGGAGAATGAAACCGCTGATGGCCTGGGCCGCTACGATGATGGCAGCGGGAGAGGTATTTACCATGGCCAGCACGGTGCCAAATACGATAACGATGATCGCCAGCAGCTTGGCCTTGGTGCAGGAGGAACCGCCCTCCCAGTGGAACAGGGCGCTGAAGATGGTCTTGAAGGTGAAGCCGACTGCGATAGCAGAGGACAGACCGGCGGCCAGCAGGCCGATATCGCCTACCACACGGGCCCAGGAACCCAGTACCGGCTCCAGAGATTTAGTGAAGGTCAGGGCGCCATTGACGGAAGTGCCGGTCCCATACAGCACAGTGCCACTAGTGATAAGGATAGAAGCAGTGATGATAATACCGATAATGATGTTGAAACGAATGTCAAAACGGGCATCGGGCAGCTCCTCAATGGAAGTGTACTTGCCCTGAGAGGTGATGGAGTGCAGGATGAGGTTCATGCCAATAAGGGTGGTACCGATGAGCGCCATGGTATTCATCAGGCCGCCTTCGGGAACGACAGGAACCAAACCGGTTACGACTTGGCCCAGGTTGGGGGCAACAGCAATAGCGGTAACAAGGAACAGAACACCCATGACGCTGACGAATACCTGCATGATGGTCTCCAAGACCTTATTGGAGGCTAAGGCGGCGATAAGGGCGATAACGCCGATGATGAGAGCGGAGACCCACTGGGGCATACCAGTGATATCCTGCAGACCGGCGGAGGCGCCGATCTCATTGCCAGACTGGAACGCGAAGCAGGAGATACCGACGGCTAAGCCGACAAATATCTGGACAAACAGGCGCCAGCCGCGGTTTTCGGGCTTCAGGGCGATGGCTGCATCGATGACATTCTTGTGAGAAGCGATGGCGATGCGGGAGGACATTTCCATGAGGACGATGAGGGCGATGCCGGAGAAGACAACGGCCCACAGCAGAGCATACTGGAACTTAACGCCCACCAGGGTAGCGGTGGTAATGGTGCCAGGGCCAATGAATGCGCTGGTAATAATAGCGGCAGGTCCCATATTTTTCAGCTTTTGCATAAAAGTCTTTTTTTCCATTAGAGTTTACCTCCTAAGTGAACTTCAGATCACATTTTGGTTAAGTGCTTGTTGGCACAGGACCTGCGCCCCTCACGCACGGTCTATGCCGACTTGCACCTTTAGCAGATTTGAACGGTAGAACTTATTTGGTTTGGTTGAGGCTCAACTTTCAAGGCGATTATACCAACTTGATAAGGCATTAACAATGGTTCTGTGCACGAAATATCGCCTATAGTGGTGGGCAATCTGCACAATCAATTGAAGTTTGTTAAAGAAGAATCAAAGAAATGCGGAAGAATTTTGTTGATGCTGCATATTGTTTCCTCCATCGCCGCAAATAATTTGGCGAATTTATTGCCGACTAATAGAAAATGGAGACTTTGTAGTGCTGTGCTAAGATAAATAATGAAATGGCCTGTTGTGCACCATGCATATTCCAAATCGTTTTTTTTAGATACCGGAAACGATGACGAAAAGCCAGGAAAGTGGCACAATGAAAAAGCAAACCAGCCCAAGTATAAGTGGGCTGCCCCTCCCCGGCACCCCTCCGCCGCGGTAATGCGACTAAATACGAAAGAAATTGGTGAATGATATGGAAAGAATAGAACAAGCCAATAAGGAAGCGCTGCGGCGCATCCTCAGTGGAGAACCGGAACTCATTGATGTGTGCCCGGCCGGGGAAGTGATCCCGGAGTTAGATAACCATTCCATCGGCCATGCGGGCCCTCCTATCGCCTGGAAAGAGATGTGCGGCCCGATGCAGGGTGCTATTATGGGGGCCGCGGTATATGAAGGGATGGCTTCCACCCTGGAGGAGGCGGCAGAAATGGCCGCTTCCGGTAAGATTCATTTTATCTCCAATCACAGTATGCACTGTGTAGGCCCCATGACTGGTATGATTACCAGCTCCATGCCACTGTGGGTGGTCCGTAATAAGACCTTCGGCAATTACGCCTACAGCACCTTTAACGAAGGAATCGGCAAGGTCATGCGCTTTGGCGCTAACTCCACGGAGGTTATTGACCGCCTGCGCTGGATCCAGAATGATTTGGGCCCTGCTATGAAGAGAGCTCTCCAGGAATCCGGCCCGATTTCCCTCAAGCTCATTATTTCCCGTGCGTTGGCGATGGGCGATGAGATGCATCAGCGCAATGTGGCGGCTTCCTCGTTGCTTACCCGTGAACTGGCCCCTTACCTTGCCAATGTGGTGGAGGACCCGGCCAAGCGCTTTAAGATTCTTAGCTTCCTTTCCACCAACGATCAGTTCTTCCTGAACCTGGCGATGGCCGCCGGCAAGGCCACCATGGATCCCGTTCGTGATATTCCGCATTGCAGCGTTGTTACCGCTATGAGCCGCAACGGAACTAACTTTGGAATTCAGGTCAGCGCGCTGGGCGACCGCTGGTTCCAGGCGCCCGCCTGTATGCCGGTTGGCCTCTATTTCCCCGGTTATTCCGAAGCGGATGCCAACCCCGATATGGGCGACAGTGCCATCTGTGAGACCTTTGGAATCGGTGGCTTTGCCATGGCATCCTCTCCCGCGGTGGTGCGCTTTGTCGGCGCCGGAAATATCAGCAGCGCCATGAAGTATTCCCGCGATATGATGGAGATCACCGTTGGGGAAAACGATGCCTATGTGATGCCGACCATGGACTTTACCGGTACCGGCACAGGCATTGATATCCGCAAGGTTATTGAAACGGGTATTCTGCCTGTCATCAATACTGGTATGGCGCACAAAAAGCCTGGTGTAGGGCAGGTGGGTGCGGGTGTCGTTAAGCCTCCTATGGAGTGCTTTGAACAGGCCCTGTATGCACTGGCCGAGTACGAAGGAATAACCGAAGAATAATCGCAACAGATAATTAATAAAGGAGATAACCATGAGCGATCTGAAGGAAATGATCCGGCAGGCCAATGAAACCGCCGTGAATAAACTGAAAAACGCCCAGCCCTACTGGGTGGATATCAAACCTGCCCATGAGGTGCTGGGAATTGACAAGTACACCCTGCTGCATGCGGGCCCACCCATTGCGTGGGAGGAGATGTGCGGCCCCATGCGCGGAGCCATTGTTGCCGTACTGAAATATGAAGGTCTGGCGGAAAATGATGAAGAAGCCCTTGCGCTGGCAGGCAGCGGTAAGATAAAATATGAACCGTGCCATCACCACAATGCCGTAGGTCCCATGACGGGTGTGACCTCCTATTCCATGCCGATGATCTGCGTGTTGAATAAGGAGAACGGCAATTATGCCTATTCCACCATCAATGAGGGCACCGGCAAGGGCATCCGCTTTGGCAGCTGCGGCCAGGATACCGTAGACCAGCTGGTGTGGCTGGAAAAGGTGCTGGGCCCGGCGCTGAAGGATGTTGTCCACACCATGGGCGGAATTAACCTAAAGATGATCATTTCTCAGGCGCTGGCCATGGGGGATGAGCTGCATATGCGCAATAATGCCGCTACCAATCTGTTTGTAAAGACCATAGCGGAAACGCTGTGCGAGGTGGTAGAAAGCCGTGCGGCGCTTACCCAGATTATGCACTTCCTGACCTGGAACAATGACCAGTTTTTCCTCAACTTTGCCATGGCGGCCAATAAGGCCTGCGCCGATGCGGCACATGGCATCGAGCATTCCACCATGGTGACCGCGATGGCCCGCAACGGCGTCAATATCGGCATCCGGGTGAGCGGCCTGGGCGACCGCTGGTTTACCGCTCCCGCAGCGGATGTGGCAGGTGCTTATTTCCCGGGCTATTCCGCGGAGGACGCCAATAAGGACATCGGTGACAGCGCCATTATGGAAACCGGCGGCATTGGCGGCATGGCCATCGCTACTGCCCCTGCCATTGTTCGCTTCCTGGGTGCTGGCAAGTACCAGGACGCTGTGAACTATACTAACAACATGTACGAAATCACCCTTTCGGAGCAGGATCAGTATGCCATGCCGGATATGGATTTCCGTGGTTCGCCCATCGGTATCGATATTCTCAAAGTAGTGGAAACCGGTATTTCCCCCATCATCAATACCGCTATTGCCTGTAAACGCCCCGGCGTTGGTATGATCGGTGCCGGTATTTCTAAGGCACCGCTGGAAATGTTCGAAGAGGCGATGGTCGCCTTTGGTGAAGCGCACGGCCTGCAATAATAACAAAAAATGATTAGCCGGCAGGCGTCGGGCCCCTATGGGGAACCGACACCTGCTGTGCTATGCTTTAATAAAGAGAAAGAACGGAGTATACTATGGAACTCAGTCCAATCCTATTATGCCTGCTGGCAGCAGTGCCGGTACTGTTGCTCATTATTCTGCTGGTGGGCTGCAAGTGGAGCGTGGGCCGCGCGGCGGTCGTTTCGGTCGCCGTAGATGCTGTAATTGCTCTATCTGCATTTGGGGCGCATCCGCTGCAAATTCTGGTCAGCGCTGCCAAGGGCGCATGGAGTTCACTCAGCATTATTCTCATCATCTGTCTGGCAATCCTTATGTACAATATTGTCCGGGAGGCTGGCGCATTTCGTGTCATTCGTGCGGGCATTCAGCAGGCAACACCCAATAAGCTTCTGCAAATTCTCATCATCGGCTATGCTTTCGCGGCATTTTTGCAGGGTATTACCGGATTTGGCGTACCGGTGGCGATCTGCGCGCCGCTCCTCATCGAAATAGGTGTTTCTCCGCTCTGGGCGCTTGCCATTGCCCCTTTGGGCGAGGCGTGGGGCAACACCTTCGGTACGCTCAGCGCTGCATGGGATGCGCTGGCGGCGCAGGCAGGCCTGACCGAAGCCATGCCCCTTTACTGGCAAAGTGCTTTGTGGACAGCTTCATTCCTCTTTGCGATGAATCTTGTTTCCGGACTGCTGGTTTGCTGGTTTTACGGCAGGGGCGCAGCACTTCGCCGCGGATTGCCCGCTGTACTGGTGCTCAGTCTGGTGCAGGGCGGCGGGGAACTGCTGATGAGTCAGGTCAATACCACACTCTGCTGCTTTATTCCCTGCTGTCTGGCTTTGGTGGTATCGCTTCTTTTGGGGCGGCTTCCACTTTACAATACACCGTGGGAGCTGGAAAACAGCCGTGCCATGGAGCCGTCGCGCGGAACGCTTTTGTCGGAACAGGCGCCGCAGGGCATGGGGATCCTGCACGCCTTTTCCCCTTACCTTGTCATGACGGCCTTTTCACTGGTCTGCCTGCTCATTCCTTCGGTCAAGCGGGTGTTGGCGGGTGTTTCCGTTTCGCTCCATATTCCTGCCGTTGTCAGCGGCGGTACAGCCATTACCGAGGAGGTCAGCGGCTTTTCACCGCTCAGCCTCACCAATGCCGGGGTGTTCCTGTTTTTGGCGGCAGGCTTCGGGTTCTTCTATTTTCGGCGTCGGGGCTGGCTTACAGCGGGCAGCGGGCAGCAGATCCTGCGGGACAGCCTGAAAAAAGCATGGCCATCCTCTGTTTCGGTTATGGTGTTTCTGGTGCTTGCCAATATTATGAGCGGCACCGGCCAAACCGCTGCCTTGGCGGGTGGATTTTCCGCGGTATTTGGGCCGTACTATGCGGCGCTGGCAGCGCTGGTGGGAATGCTCGGCTCCTTTATCACCGGCTCCAATATGTCCAGCAATATCCTGTTTGGCAGCTTCCAGATGACGACGGCAGAACTGGTGGGCTTGCAGCCTGCCCCTATCCTGGCGGCACAGACCGTTGGCGGCAGCGCTGGCAGCCTCATCAGCCCCAGCAAAATCGTTCTAGGAGCTACAACAGCCGGCCATCCGGAAATGGTTGGTGCTATCATCAGAAAGCTGCTGCCGGTGGCACTGCTGTTTTCGCTCACCTCCGGCGCGGTAGTATTGCTTAGCGGACTGATACTGGGCTAAAAAAATATTGGTATACAAAAAAGACTGTGGGTATGATATACTTAACTTATATCATGTCCACGGTCTTTTTATAGGAGGGGGATATCATGTATACCATCGGTTCATTCCTGCGGGAAGAGGAGCTGACCGGATTAAAGCTTATGACGGATACCGCCGATCTGCAGGCGGAAATCACCAATATCAATATTATCGATAATCCCGATTCCTACGATTGGCTTTCCTCTGGGGATTTTTTGCTGACCACCGGCTATTTTCTTCGGGATGATGAGGCTATGCAGTGTCAGCTTGTACGGGAGCTTTCGGAACTGGGTTGTGTGGGGCTGGCCATTAAAACCCGCCGCTATCTGGATGTGATTCCGGAGGCGATGCTGGAGGAAGCGAACCGGCTGGGCTTCCCGCTCATCAATATCCCGGTCCAGTATCCTCTCAGCAAGATCTGCAAGGTGGTGTTTGGCCGGCTTTCCGGCGGCGGGGTGGAAAAGGCCGACCGCTTTGTTTCGCTTTATCATTCCATCACCGAGAGCATGCTGGAGGCAGATGGCGTTTTCCGGATGCTGGGCGTCCTTAGCGACTTTATCGGTAATGCGGTGCTGCTGCTGGGTGCCAAGTGGGAGCTGATGGCCTATGCCGAAAATGCTGGAAACCCAATGCCGCTTTCGCGGTATCTCCCACTGCAAAAGGGGGAGGTTATTTTCCCAGAGAGTATTACCGGCAATATGCCTTCGGATTTTTCCAAATATGCCAAGGCCATCAAACGGGTCTTTTCCGCTGGGCAGGAGCGTGCGGTCTGCCGCATACTGCCGGTTTCCGGCGGCAATGCCCTGTTTGGTTACTTGGTGGTGTGGGAGACCGGCCGCAAAATGCAATCGGTGGAATATCTGGCCTTGGAGATCGCGGCCTCTTCCTTGGCGCTGGAGCGCTTCCGCACCCGCCAGATCGAGGAGATCCGGATGCATATCCGGCAGGACTTCTTTGACGATTTGCTCAGCGGCAAGCTCCATTCTGCCGAGGAGGTGGGCAGCATTGCCGGGATGCACAATATGGACGCCGAGGGGACCTATCTCTGCATGGTCACTAAGCTGGACAGCGCCGCCCGCGGGACCGAAAACTATGTGGAAATGCAGGATGCCTTCCTGCGCATCAAGGACCGTATGATCGCCCAGATCGGGGAACTTTCCCGCGAGGAGGGCCGCAGCTGCATCTCTATTCATCGTGGCAGCCTTATTATCACCTTTCTGCGCATTGTCCATACCGAACCGGACCAGCGCATTAGTGAGGAAAATCGGCGGTTTATCCAGCGGCTTTACCACCGTCTACATGCCATCACACAGCAGTATGTCCTCAATATCGGTGTGGGGGAGCCGACCGCCCGTCTTATCAATGTGCGCCGCAGCTTTACCCAGGCGCAGGAGGCTATCCGGGTCTCCGGCAATTTGCGCAGCGTGGCAGGGGTGCATTTTTACGAGGACCTCATCATCTATCAGCTGCTTAGCAGCGGAGTGGAAAATGAAAAATCCGCCGAGCTTTATACGCTGTCTATCCGCAGTCTGGTAGAGTATGATAAACAGAACGCGACCAACATGGTGGAAACGCTGGACTGTTACTTTTCCTGCAACTGTAATGTTAGCGAAACAGCCAAAGCCCTCTTCATCCATCGCAACACCCTCATTTACCGCATTGATAAGATCAAATCTATTCTGGGGAGGGATCTCAAAGATTCCGAAGAGCGTCTGCTGCTGCAGCTGGGCCTGCGGGTCTATCAGGTGCGGCAGATTCGTGAAGCGGCCGCCAATTCTTGAGCTTGACCGCGGGAATGTTTTTCTCTCTACTGCCATACAAAAGAGCAGGAGGGGGAGTTTGCATGAAAAGATGGATGACCCTGCTGCTGGGGTGCCTGCTGCTGTGCACCGCCTGTGGAAAAAAGGAACTGTTAGGATCCATTGCACTGCGGGAAGATACCACCCCGGAGCAGATGATAGAAGAGCTTTCCCAGCGGTATGATTTGCCGGAAAGTATGCTGCTGGAATCTGCCGCGGACCTGGCAGCACTGCTGCAAATAAAGGAAAAGTACCTGCTGTTGGGTTGTGGGCGTATTGCAGCCCCGGAGGACAACCCACAGCAAATACTATTGGCGCAGGCGGCCCCGGGCAAAACGGAAAAGGTGACTGCCACCCTGCAAAAGCGTCTGGAGACAGTACAGCGGGCATTTCCCGGGTATCCTTCGGCGCAGGCCGGGCGGGTCATTACAGCAGGGGATTATGCTCTTTTGGTCATCGTCACCGCCGATGATATGGATACTGTGCAGCAGGAGATTATGGATTATTTTATCGGAGGGAAATAGCAAGAAAAAATGGTTGCACACGAACTTAAATTCGTGTATAATATCTTAGTAGGCCATGACAGGTCGTGCAAAGGCAGCCTTTGTCATGCGGAAATCTGGTCCTGTGCGACGCAGTGCTGTGAACCATGTCAGGCGGGGAACCGAGCAGCATTAAGCAGTATTTGCGGGTGCCGCAGCCAACCGGGTTTCCGTGTGATAAAGGCTGCCTTTTCATTTTGCGGGAAAGGGGAGAAAACGGAATGTACCAGGCACTGTACCGAAAGTGGCGCCCCCGCACCTTTGAGGAAGTGGTGGGGCAGGAGCATATCACCACCACGCTGAAAAACGAGATGATTCAGGAAAAGCCTGCCCATGCTTATCTGCTGATGGGCAGCCGGGGCACCGGCAAAACCACCTGCGCCAAGCTCATCGCCAAGGCGGTGAACTGCCGCAACCCGGTGGATGGCAGCCCCTGCGGCCAATGTGACTGCTGCCGAGGGGTGGATAACGGCAGCCTGGTGGATGTAGTGGAGATTGATGCCGCCAGCAATAACGGCGTGGATAATATCCGTGACCTGCGGGAGGAAGCCGTTTTCCTGCCCAATATCGCAAAATATCGAGTCTATATCATCGATGAGGCGCATATGCTTTCCGTCGGGGCGGTCAATGCCCTGCTCAAGATCATGGAAGAGCCGCCGGAGCATGTGATTTTCATTTTGGCCACCACCGAGGTGCACAAGATCCCGGCCACCATTCAGTCCCGCTGCCAGCGGTTTGATTTTAAGCGTATTGCGCCGGAGGTCATCCGGGATAGGCTGCTTTTCATTGCCGGGCAGGAGGACATGACCTTGACGGAAGAAGCCGCGGCTCTCATTGCCCGCATTGCCGATGGCGGTATGCGTGATGCCCTTTCTCTCCTTGATCTTTGCTGGGCACACGCCCATGATATCACCGTGGAGGCCGTCAGCGAGGCGGCCGGGCTTGTGGGGCAGGATTATCTTTTTGAGATCGCCGATGCCGCCGCGACAGGGGATTTTACCGGCGCAATGGATGCCATGGAGCGCCTGGCCGGACAGGCTGTAGAATATGACCGCCTGTGCAGTCAATTAATCAACCATTACCGCAACCTGTTGGTGGCAGCTACCGCTCGCGATCCCGAACAGCTTATCGTCTGCCTGCCACAGACGCTGGAACAGTATAAAAAGCAGGCGGCTTCCTTTACTCCGGCCGCGCTGATGGATGCCATCAGAACGCTGCAGGATACCCAGGCCGCTATGGCTCGCAGTACCAGCCGCCGGGCGGAGATGGAACTGGCTCTCTTAAAGCTCAGCGACCGGCGGGTAAGCCCCAGCCGGGAAGCGCTGGTCGCCCGCATCGAGGAGCTGGAAGCCAAGCTCAACCGTTTGTTGGCGGAGGGAATCCGCCCCGCATCGGCCCCGGCGCAGCAGCCAACTGCCGGAGGAATGTTCCAGCCACAACAAGAGGAACCGGCCGAACCGGAGCAGGTAGCGCTGCCAGGCATGGAGCCGCCCCCGCAGCAGGAGGAAGCAGCCCCACCGGCTGCAAAGCCTGCCGCTACCCCGGTGGAGCCAATGCCGGAGGATCAGTGGCTGCAGGTGTTGGATCGCCTTGGCGTCATCAATAAGATGCTGGCAGGTGCCCTGCAAGGCAGCCATGCCCATTTCCGCGGGCAAACTGTCCTCATCGAGTGTGATAAGCCCATCTTCCTGGAGATGATGCGCAGCAATGACTTCACTCGTCAGAGCCTAAAGCGAGCTATCGCCGAAGTGACCGGTGTAAAATACGGTGTGGGGCCTTACACCGCTGCGCCCAAGGCAACCACCCCGCAGAGTTCTCCGTTGGAGGATCTCATCAAGCAGGCAGAGGGAATGGGCATCCCAGTTACCAGAGAATAACAACCAAAAAGGAGAACCAATATGAAAGCAAGAATCCCCCAGGGCGCCGGCGGCGCCGGTAATATGAACCAGATGATGCAGCGGATGCAGAAGATGCAGGAGGAAATGACCCGTGCCCAGGCGGAACTGGAAGAAAAGGTCTACCATGTTTCTGCTGGCGGCGGCAATATTGAAGTTGAAATCAATGGCAAAAAGGAAGTGACATCTGTTACCCTTAAGCCGGAAGTAGTTGATCCTGATGATATCGAATTTTTGCAGGATCTGATCCGGGAGGGCGTCAATGAGGCCATCCGTGCCTGCACCGCCGATGCAGAGCAGACCATTGGGGCCATCACCGGCGGATTGGATCTGGGCTTGTAAAAGTTGCCGTCCCAAGGAAAGGAGAGAATCGCATGGATTCCACTGCAGCGCCGCTGCAAAAGCTGATTGAGCAGTTTGCCCGCCTGCCGGGCGTTGGCCGCAAGATGGCCCAGCGGTTCGCCTTTTATGTGCTGGATCTGCCGGAGGACAAGGCCAAGGAATTTTCCTCCGCCATTCTGGAGGCCAAAAGCAAGATCAAAAAGTGTTCCGTTTGCGGCAACTTTACCGAAGGCGAGCTTTGCCCCATCTGCTCGGCTAAAGGGCGGGATACCTCCCTCATCTGTGTGGTGGAAGACCCCCGCGATGTACTGGCCTTTGAGCGCACCCGGGAATACAATGGAGTCTATCATGTGCTGCATGGGCTCATTTCCCCCATGGATGGCATCGGTCCGGACCAGCTCACCATTAAGGAACTGCTGGCCCGCATAGCCAAAGGCGATGTCAGCGAGGTGATTATGGCCACCAACCCCACCGTGGAGGGGGAAGCGACCGCAATGTATATTGCCAAGCTGCTCAAGCCCCTTGGCGTCAAAGTCAGTCGGTTAGCCTACGGCATCCCCGTGGGCGGCAACCTGGAATACGCCGATGAGGTGACTCTGTGGCGTGCCATGGAGGGCCGCAGTGAGCTTTGATCTTCCCCTTGACAAATCAAAATTTTGTGATATGATGTGATTCCACCGAAGGAAAGGAGTGACTGCGCATGGCAGAAAAGCAGGGAATCAAGCAGATCGCCGCCAACCGCCAGGCGCGACACGAATACTTTGTGGAAGAATCCATGGAAGCCGGTATTGAGCTGTTCGGTACCGAGGTAAAAAGCCTGCGGAACGGCGGCTTGAATCTCAAGGACAGCTGGTGCAGCTTCGAAAAAGGGGAGCTCTTTGTGCGTCAGATGCACATCAGCCCCTACGAGAAGGGCAATATCTTTAACCGTGATCCGCTGCGGCCCAAAAAGCTGCTGCTGCACCGCAAGGAGCTGAACCGTTTGTATGGTTTGGTAAAACAGCAGCAGGGGCTCACCCTTATCCCGCTTCAGGCATACTTTAAGGGCAGCCGGGTCAAGATAGAACTGGGTGTGTGCCGCGGCAAAAAGCTGTATGATAAGCGTGCCGATGCCGCCAAGCGTGATGCCCAGCGAGATATCGAACGCGCTATGCGCGGCCGCGGCTAAACCCAAAAGTGAATATGGGGGCGTACCGGTTTCGACGGGGACTGAGAAACAGGGTAAGCGAGTAGAGGCGCTCGACCTCTATAAAACGGGTAACTTAAATATAAACGCTAACACTGATTACGCGTACGCTGCTTAATTAAGCAGCCGTCCGACTGCGGAGGACCACGGCCGCAGGAGGGCGTCGATGAGTGGTGAACGATCACGGGAAGGGCTCCGGGCCTGTGATTGTATCAGGAGCTACTAAAGCCTTCAGCCTGCTGTCCGGCGGGAGGCGGAGGGAATGCTAAAAGAGCAGCTACACTCGTAGAAAGCCGTGCGGACTGGTTTTCGGACAGGAGTTCGACTCTCCTCGCCTCCACCAAAAGTCCACCGTAATTTTGATAGAATTACGGCGGACTTTTTATATTGATATGTTATATTGAGTTTGATAAAGTCAGGGTTTATGGAGGTGATGAGAATGAAATATGCGCTTGCAGCCGTTGGATTTATCAATGAAGATATCGAGTATAACAAAGCAGTTCTTGCTGATACACTTAGAAAATGTGCGGGAAGGGCGGATGTTGTTATCTTCGGAGAAGCATTTCTTCAGGGCTTTTATGGCATAAATTTTATAGCAAAACATGATACAACAGTATCTATTTCTCGTGATGATATGATTATTCGCGAAATATGCAGTATGGCCAAAGAATACGCCATTGCAGTATCCTTTGGATTTATTGAAAAAGAGGATGATGTGTTTTTCAGTTCACAGATGACAATAGATAAAAATGGCCAAATCATAGATTTATATCGTCGAGTATCTCCGGGCTGGAAAGAATCCTTTGCGGGGAAAGAATACTGTGAGGGCGATGGGTTTCACACATTTCACCTTCTCGGTAGGGAGGTTGCCATTGGGTTATGCGGAGACCTTTGGTATGAAGAAAATATCACTCGTCTGAACGAGTTGGAACCGGATATCGTTTGGTGGCCTGTCTATACAGATTATAACTATTTAGAATGGAACAATACAGTAAAGTTTGAATATGCCAAACAGGCCGGCAAAATAAATGCCCCCGTTTTTTATGTCAATTCGGTATGCATGGATAAACCCGATAATCGCGAAATTGCCAAAGGCGGTGCTGCTTTGTTTGATAAGAGCTTCATAAAAGAGGAATTACCGGCAGGAAATGAAGGAGTCCTTATTGTTGAGGTTTAGTCCATATTCCATTGCCATTCACGCATGGCGGAAAAGCCAGGATTTTTAGCGGCTATTCTAACGAGAAAAGTAAACTAGTAGATGGGTCCATTTGTGCCATCTCAAAATTTCTAATCAAATAAAAAAGAACCCCTTGGGGGGTTCTTTTTTTGCATATTACGCTCCCGCAGGGGGCTTTTTATTTATTCATCTTCTGCTTCGGGGGTAAAAAGCCCCTTCGCGACTTCCAACACCGAATCCAGACAGGAATTATCTAGCCGGTTCCAAATGAGATATCGGTTAAAGTATTTTTCGCCCTTCAGTGGGATAAACCGCACCGCGTCGGTGGCGGAAATGGGCTGGTGTTCCTTGTACAGCACGGTGATGCCTACACCGCAGGCCACCATCATCAGCAGGGAGGAAACCGTCTCCGCTTCTCCCACGATATTGGGAGAAAACCCGCCGGCTGAGGCGTGGTCAATAATGGACTGATACCCGGCAATGGAGGAAGAACGGGAGATAGCGATAAAGTTTTCATACCGCAGCTCGCTAAAGGAGACTTCCTCCCGGTCCGCCAGAGGATGAACGGAGGATATCACTACATAGTCCATCCGGCGGTCCACCAGCAGATACTTGCTTTCGGCGCTTCTGGGGCGGCCGCTGGCAATGATTACATCCACCAGGTCGTCATCCAGCGCCCGCAGCAGCCGGGTCGGGGTATTAAATTTCAGCTCAATATGAATACCGGAGTGCTTTTCAGTGATGGCTCGCACCAGCTTTACCGCCAATGGCTCAAAGGAATCGATCGGGACTCCCAGCCGTACCCGTCCTACAATGCTTTGGGAGGCGGTTAGGGCATTCTGCACGCCATCCTGGTAGGTGCTTATGATTTTGCGGCACTCTTCGGCAAATACCCGCCCCGCCGGGGTCAGAGAAACGGTGTGGGTGGTGCGGTTCACCAGCTTGATCCCCAGCTCCTTTTCCAGCGAGGAGATGCTTCGGCTTAGGGCTGGCTGGGTGATATACTGCTGGCTGGCCGTCTGGGTAAAATTAAGCGACTGAGCTAACGCGTAGTAACATTCCAATTGAAAGATCGTCATGGTTTTGCGTGTCCTCCATTCGTTTTGGCCACAGTATTCTCTTTGTTTTCCCTAATATTTTACCATGCGAGTAAGAGGAAAGCAACCAAATACAATATACAAAAATCCGTCAAATCGCTGGAATCATGTGCTTTTTGCACAAATATAACGAACAATATCACAGCACTTTGACTGTTATGCAAAAACAGCATCAATCAAGGTCGTTTCTTGGCATTTCACAATTTCGTCATGCTTGGTTATCATGGAAGCGTAGATTAAGCTTCCGGAAGCGAATCTTGTGTGTTTTTGGGGGTCGGCCGCCCCCGGAGCGCGAAAAATGATTCTGGCGCGAAAGTATCGCGCCGCAGGAGGATTTATCATGACTAGACAGCTTCTCAAGGGCATCCGTGTGCTTGATTTCACCGACTTCCTGGCAGGTCCCTACTGTGGTATGTATCTGGCCGATATGGGCGCCGATGTTATCAAGGTGGAAAACCTGACCACCGGCGGCAACTTCGTCCGCAACGCGCGCCCTTTGGAAAAAAATAGTGGACTGAGCATGTATTTCCAGAATCTGAACCGCAATAAGCGCGGTGTTGCCATCAACCTCAAAACAGAGGACGGAAAAAAACTGTTCAGCGAATTGGTAAAGAGCGCTGATGTACTGCTGGAAAACAACCGTCCCGGTGTTATGGGCCGTTTGGGCTTCAGCTATGAAGAGTGCAAAAAGCTGAATCCGCGCCTGGTTTATGCTTCTATCTCCGGCTTTGGTCAGTATGGCCCCAATGCCAATCGTCCCGGCTACGATCTCATCGGCCAGGCTATGGGCGGCAGCATGAGCATCACCGGCTGGCCGGGCAGCGAGCCCACCCGTGCCGGTATGGCCATTGGTGACCTGTTCGGCGGTCTGAATGCCGGCTTCGCCATCTGCGCTTCTCTGTATAACCGTGAAAAAACCGGCGTAGGCAACCACATCGATGTCGCCCTCGTCGATTCCATCTTCTCCGGCATGGAAGCCAAGATGATGCAGTATGTTTACACCGGCGTCAGCCCTGTCAAGACCGGCAACAAGTACATCACCTCCGCGCCCTATGATTCCTTCAAGGCCAAGGACGATTATTTCGTCATCGCCTCCGGCACCGATAAGCATTTTGAAAAGCTTTCCGCTGCCATGGGTATGCCGGAACTGGCTCAGGATCCCCTGTACTGCGATACCGAGTCCCGCAAGAAGAACGCGGATTCCCTCAAGGAGATCATCGAAAAGTGGACTGCCGATAAAACCGTTTCCGAGGTCTGCAAGATCATCGATGAGGCAGGTATCCCTGTAGCGCCCATTTATAACTGCGAGCAGGCCGCCAACGATAAGAACATCGTGGAAGTGCGTGAGATGCTCGTCAAGGTTCCCGCGCCTGTTAAGCACCCCGATGCTCCCAAGGAGCTGACCGTCATTGGTAACCCCCTCAAGATGGAGGAAGCCCCCTGCGTTTATTACAAGGCCGCTCCGGATCTGGGCGAAAACAACGAAGAGATCTTTGAGTCCCTCGGCTTCACTAAGGAACAGCTCGAAGCGTTCCGTGCCGAAGGCGTCATCAACTGATAACTGACAAGGAGGGTACAAGTTTATGTCACTTCCTAAAGAGGTCTATATCCAGGAATGCTGCCCCCGTGATGGTTGGCAGAACCACGCGGAGTTCATTCCTACCGATGTCAAGATCAAGTACATCCGCCGTATGATCGATTGCGGTGCCAAGGAGCTGGAAGTTACCAGCTTCGTCAATCCCAAGGTCATGCCCCAGATGGCCGATGCGGCCGCCGTGTTCGAGGCGATCAAGCCCTACGCTGCCGAAAAAGGCTGCACACTCAGCACCCTGGCCCTTAATAAGCGCGGTGCCGATGACGCCGTCGCGGCCGGATCCCATATGCTGTCTTTCGTGGTCAGCGCCAGCGAAGAGCACAACCTCCGCAATTCCCGCCGCACCATTCAGGAGAGCATGGCTCAGTTCAAGGAGCTGGCTTCCCAGCAGACCGGCGATGTTCGCATCCAGCTGGCCCTGCCCTGCGTGTTCGGTTCTCCCTTCGGTGATGAGATCCCGCTGGAGCGCCTGGATTGGATCGTGGAAGAGGCCCACAGCGTCGGTGTGGAGTACTTTGGCCTGGCCGATACCTCCGGTATCTCCACCCCCACCCACACCCGGGAAGTCCTCCGCCACATGATCGGCCTGGTCGGCGCAGATCACATCTGTGCGCACCTGCACGATACCCACGGTATGGGCATTGCCAATGCCTTTGTAGCCCTGGAAGAAGGCGTCACCCACTTTGATGCCTCCCTGGCGGCCATGGGTGGCTGCCCCTTCGCCCCCGGCGCCAAGGGCAATATCGCCACCGAAGACCTCGTAAATATGTGCGAGAAGATGGGCATTCACACCGGTTATAATCTGGAAATGCTCACCCAGACCGCCCGCGATATGTGCGAGGAGATCCACGCCCATCTGGGCGGCAGTATGGCGCTGGCCTGCCACAGCTAAGATGCCGTTAATTTCCGGCTTTCCTTCCCGCACGGTTGCGGTACAATTAGGTCATATGTGAGAGATCACATGAGATAAAAATTCGGACAAAAAAGAAAGGAAGAAAATCATGAAAAGAAGTATCATCGCACTGATTATGGCACTGGCTATGATCCTGACCCTGGTTGCCTGCGGCAATAGCAACGGCGACAACAACAATGGTGGCAACGATGTTAAGGCCATTCAGCTGAGCCTGGGCCACACCAACAACACCGATCACCATTATCAGGTCCTCGCTGAATCCTTCAAGAAGATTGTTGAAGAGAAGTCCAATGGACAGCTCATCATCAATATCTTCCCCGCCGAGCAGCTCGGTTCCGGCTCCGAGATGCTGGAGTCCGTTAAGTCCGGTACCCAGAATATGGTTCTGGATCCCGATGCTTACCTCGCCAACTATGATCCGCTGTTCAATGTTATCGCTATGCCCTATGTGTTCACTTCCTGGGATCATGTTCTCACCTTCGCTGATAGCGATGTAGCTGCTACCCTCAATACCGCTATCGAAAAGCAGGGCATGACCATCCTGGGCTGGGCTGCCAATGGCTTCCGTGTTGTTACCTCCAATAACGAGATCAACAGCCCCGCCGATTTCTCCGGCCTGAAGGTTCGCGTCGGCTCCGCTAAGCTCATCGCTGATATGCTGACCGCCCTGAACGCCAACCCCACCACCCTTTCCATGAGTGATACTTACAGCGGTCTGCAGACTGGCATCGTTTCCGCTCAGGAAAACCCCACCTCCAATATCATCGGCAGTAAGTTCTATGAGGTTCAGAAGTATCTAGCTGTTACCCATCATCAGTATGTTTCCGAGCCCCTCATCATGAACAAGGCCAAGTTCGATAGCCTGTCTCCCGAGCTGCAGCAGATCCTGCTGGATGCTGCCAAGGAAGTTTGCGCTGCTGATGTTAAGACCGTTTCCGAGTCCGAAGCTTCCGACCTCAAGTTCATCGAGGAACAGGGCGTTACCATCACCTATCCCGATCTGACCGCTTTCGAAGAGGCTCTGGCTCCTGTAACCGAGTCCTACTGCAAGCAGTACGGTGATGAGTTCACCGCCCTGTACAACCAGCTGAAAGGCTAACTGATTGAGTCATCTCCACGGCAGAGCCGGGCACACCCGCCCGACTCTGCCCCTCCTCAAGTTCTCTTATCAGTAAAGGAGTAATTCTATGTTCCGCAAAACGCTGAAAACTGCGGTCGGAGCCTTCAACAAGGTCTGCAATCTCCTTTTGGGCATTGTCATGGTCGCCATGTTCCTGGTTCTGCTGCTGCAGATCATTTCCCGCTTTATCGCGTTCATTCCACTGCCTTGGTCGCAGGATCTCATTGTATTCCTGCTAATCTGCAGTGTATTCCTGGGGGCCTGCACTGCTACGGCCAATAATAAACAGATCCGCTTGGAATTCTTCGTGGATCTGTTGCCCAAAAAGCTCACCGAAGTCATCCTCATCATTGCTGATCTCATCAGCATTGCGTTCCTGGTGGTCGTTACCTCCCAGGCCTTCCAGTTGACAGGCGAGAATATGCATGTTATTGTTGGCTCTTCTCCCATCACTTATGGCTGGTACTACTTTGTGGTAGGCGTTGGTGCCGTTGGCATGATCCTTAACTTCATCCTCCTCATTGTAGACCGCTTCGCTGATCTCTTTGCCAAAAAAGGAAAGGAGGAAGTCACCGCATGACTGCATTCCTGTTGATTTCCACCGGCATTCTGCTCCTTATCGCTGTTCCTATCGGCATGGCGATGGGCACCGCCTCTCTGCTCACCATTCTGCAGGGCGGCACTCTCAATGCGCTTATCATCACCCAGAAGCTCCTCAGCGGCGTCAGCAAGTTCTCTCTGCTGGCTATTCCCATGTTCACCCTGGCCGGTGAAGTCATGACCCTGGGCGGTGTTTCCGATAAGCTCATCTACCTGGCCAACCGTGTGGTAGGCCGGTTCAAAGGCGGCCTTTCCATGGTCACCACTTTGGCTTGCATGTTCTTCGGCGCTATCTCCGGTTCCGCTACCGCTACGGCCGCTGCCATCGGCGGCATCATGGTAGAGCCCATGGAAAAAGCCGGTTATAAGAAAGAATATACCGCAGCTGTTATCGCTTCCTCCGGTCTGCTGGGCCTCATTATTCCTCCCAGCGGCACCATGCTCATGTATGCCATCGTCGCCGATGTCTCCGTCCTGGAGATGTTCACCGGCGGTATCATCCCCGGCATCATCATGGGCCTCAGCCTTATGGTCGTCGAGTACTTCCGCGCCAAGAAAAACGGCTACGGCACCTCCGAGCTGGATATCGCTGAGTTCCATACCCAGAGCAAGGCCAAGATCGTTATTCAGAGCTTCCTGGCGCTGCTGTCCCCGGTCATCATCCTGGGCGGTATTTACAGCGGCAAGTTCACCGCTACCGAAGCCGCCGGCGTATCCGTTCTGTACGGTTTCATCATTGGCTACTTTGTGTTTAAGCAGCTCAATATCAAGAAAGCCTATGAGGCCTGCGTCAAGACCGGCGTCAGCACCTCTATGATCCTGTTCCTCATCGGTGCGGCTGCCGTATTCGGCTGGATGCTCACCATGCAGCAGATCCCCAATCAGATCGTTGCTGCCATCAGCGGCATTACCAGTAGCCCCGCTGTCGTTCTGCTGCTCGTTAACCTGGCGCTGTTTGTGGCCGGCGCCCTCTTGGATAATGTCGCCGCCATCACCCTGCTCACCCCCGTTTTGGTCCCGCTGATCAGCGCCTATGGCATCGATAAGACCTTCTTCGGTATTATCATGATCATCAACCTCTCCATCGGCCAGATCACCCCGCCCATCGGCATGAACCTCTTCGTCTCCTCCAGCATCTGCGAAGTTCGCCTGGAGAAGGTCATCCGGCAGGTACTGCCCTTCCTGGCGGTTCTCATCGTCGATCTGTTCCTCTTCACCTACATCCCCGGCATCGTCACCGTGCTGCCCAATGCACTGCTGCACTGATTCCGGAATTTAGCACGGGCCATACTCCGGTCGGTTTTCCGGCCGGAGCTTCCCTGCATCTTATCCCAATAGAACGGAGGCACCAGCCATGCTGTTTTTCCTGCTTTTCATCGTGCTTATGCCCGCCCTTACCTATGCGGATTACCGCCTGTACGGCAAAAAGATGGAAGAGACCCTGGCCGCCCAGCCGGATTACGACCAAAACCGCGAAAACTACGATGCCCTGCTGGCCAAGCTGATGGCCCGCCAAAAGAAAACCGATACCCTCGTCTGCGCCGTGCTGTGCATTGTGGCCTTCATCTTGGGCGTCTATACCTCCACCGCCGGCGGCATTATGTAACGGTTAATAATATTTTGGGTTGCCATATATTCCCATTCTTAGCAAAAAGCCTTCCATCGCGGGGGCTTTTTGTGCACTTTTTAGGGCGTTTCTGCATTTCACACCGCTTTGCCCGCATTTCGCCCCCTGGGCGAAAAATACCCCCTTTTAGGGGGTATTATGGGGGTTGAAAGTAGGGCCTCTGCGCCCAGTAAAACCACAATTTTAAGAAAAATGAAAAGGAGGCCCACCCCCATGAAAAAACGCCTGCTCAGCGCCCTGCTCGCGCTGGCTTTAGTCTTTGTCCTACTCCCCACCACCGCCCTGGCGGATACCACCCCCGTAACCGATGAAAATGTAAAGATCAACGGCACCGCTGTCATCGTTGGCAATGATATTTCCCTCGGTGAGGGCAACGGCACTTACTCCTACGATAAGGCCACCCACACCCTCACCCTCAATAGTGCCACCATCACCACCACCGGCAACATCGGCATCTCCTTCGGCGTCCCGGTGAAGGGAAATATCGATTACAAAATCGAATTGATAGGCACGAATACCATCTCCTCCACCTCAGCACAGGCAATTTATGTAGAGTATGATAGTGGTCTTGATCAGCAGGGTACTCAAAAGCTTAGCACTCTTACGATAAACGGCTCTGCCGGTTCCCAACTTATCCTTAATGCTTCCGGTTATGAAAAAGAAGCTATCTGGTCCAAAGGTGATTTTACACTAAGCGGTGGTACGGCTGTAACAGCTTTCTCGAGTGGTAAAATTGCTGTCAATGTAGGTTCCATGACGATCAATAATTCTAAACTTTCAGCCCAATCATCATCTTATGGAACGACAGTTGTACTGTATGGCTTAAAAATGATTGGCGATACCGCCGAATTTGAAGCCCTTAATACCAGCTCTGTTGTCAGCGCTGTGTTGGGGACAAGCGGTGCTTCGGAAAATACCGATTGGAGCAACTACCAATTCACCACAGGCTCTTATTCTGGGGGTGTTCTCACAAAAAGCGATCCTGAGGTGTGCAGCCGAGAGACCTTGAATAAATATCTTGGTCTTTCCCAAAAGGAAAAGTCCCAGTACATCCACATCGCAAAGAGAACCATCCCCGCCCTCACCAAAACCCCCGATGTCCTCATCGCTGGCGAAAAAGCCGTTGTCGGCGTGGAAACCTCAATCCCATCCGCCAATGGCTCCGGCACTTATTACTACGATCAGGCTTCTAAAACCCTCACCCTTAATAATGTTACCATCACCAGTGGCACCAACGCTATCCAGTTTGCGGCTGCAGGTACCTACACCGTTAAGCTGGAAGGCACCAACAAAATAAGCAATGTTAGCAATGGCATTTCTGTCACTGACGATAAGTACATTACCTCTCTTAATGTCACCATTACTGGCACCGGCAGCCTTGATATCTCCGCTAAGGGCCTTGCCATTAACATGAAAAAAGGCGACCTCAAGTTCGAAAATACTGGCGAGATAAAGCTTACAACCAGCAATATAAGTCCGACTCATAATGTCCTCTCGGTGAGTGGCAATATTACCATCGCAGATATGGAAAAATACAAAGTTGAAGGCATAGTACAGGATAACACAAAAGATGGCGGCGACACTGTAACCCTTAGTGAGGCAAGCCATCTCAAAGGCTATCAAAACCCCGACGGTACAGCGATATGTTTGAAGACCATCACCATCACCCCCACCCCCGCTAAAGATTCCACCATCAGCTACGGCAAAAAAACCCTAAAGCAGGGCGAAATCATTAAAGGCGAAATCAGCGGCACCGCCACCGTAGCCACGAAAGGCAATACCATCACCTTGAATAACTTCAAGGGCACCCAGGCCCTCTCGTTCGAAGCCACCCTTGCCGACAGCACCCTGGTCCTCGAGGGCACCAGCACCCTTTCCTCCATCGTAACCACGCAAAAGGGCCTCACCATCTCCGGCTCCGGCTCCGGCTCTCTTACCGTCGGTTCCATCAAGGTGCATAACCAAAAGACTTCTTCTGATGACAAACCCAACCTCACCATCAATGGCGCTACTGTCACCGTCGGTACCGCTGAACTCACCACCAGAGCCATCGATATCGATGGCGACCTCACCGTAACGAACGGTTCCCTCACCGCCACCAGCAACTCCAATAATGTTCCCACCGTCCAGGTCGGCGGCAATGCCTCCTTCACCGGCAGCACCGTCACCATCACCAATAACAGCACCACACAGGGCAAACAATACGAAGACAGCAATGCAGCCTCCTCCGCCCTCCATGTCAATGGCGCTGTCACCATCTCCGGCGGCACAGTAACGGCAGAAGCCAAAGCTGGCGGCAACGCCATCCGTGCGGTTGGCAATATCACCGTTAGCAATGATGCCACTGTCACCGCCAAAAACAATTCTCAGTACTTCAATGCCATCACAGCTGGTAGGGCTACAGGCGGTGAAGTTAATACTCTGTATAATCTCATCGTCAGTGGTGAAAATACCCGCATTACCGCCACCAATGCTCATGACAATAAATTGGCATATGGCGGCGCAATCAATGCCTATATCAAGAACGCTAATGAAGGGCATTACTTGAAGGTAGGTACCGATACAAAAGCCATTGCCCCCAATGTCAAAACTACCGTCAAGAACAATAGCCTCACCATCACCCGCGGCGATGCGTACACCACCCCCCAGGTCGCTGCCAATTACACCATCGCAGGCCAGACCATGTATGTAGGCAAGTACTACAAGACCGATGTAAATGGCAATATTACCGATGGTACTGCACAGGATTATAACATCTTCTGTGATAGCGCAAACGACTTCACCCTCAATAATGCTACCATTAGCAGTACCGGTACGGGTGGCAGCACGGGCGTGATTATGACCAATCTAAATTATTCCAGTGCCCAGTTCCATATCAAGCTGATTGGGACAAACAGCATTAACAATGCTGGCCATCATGCCATCTTGGGCGAAGGAGCATATTCGACAATTATCATTGAAAATGCTGAAAATGCATCCAATACCAGCCTGACTATCAGCGGCAATTTCCTGCCGGTTTATTCCTTTGGCAATGTTACCATCAATGCCGAAGTAGTAATTATAAATACCAATGGCAATCTTATTTCCACCAATAAAGATGGCCACGCCAACGGTGCATTTGACTTAGGCTCCGGCTATAAGTGCTACGCCAGCACTAGCACTACCGGTAACCCACTGGAGGAATTCAATTCCGCAAACTACGGCGCCTATAAGTACCTCCGCGTTACCACACAGACCCCCGAAACCGGCGGCGGCTCTACCCACCAGCATGTTTGGGATGAAGCATGGCACGACACAGGAGATTATCATCATGCTCATCAGTGTACCATCTGCAAAGCTTATGATACAACTACACAAGAGCCGCACAATGTGACTGGTCATAGAGACAATCATGATGGCTCTCATTCGAACATCTGCGGCAGCTGTGGTTACAGTGCCAAGGTAAGCCATTCTTACACATGGGCTCCCAATGCCAATGATAATGAAAAGCATATTGGCACTTGTGTGTGTGGAAATGTAGTCGAAAAATATCACAATTTCGTGGGTGATGTTTGCAGTGACTGTGGCTACAATAAATCCACTGGCACAACTTGTGAGCATGTTTGGACCACCGAATGGACAATAGATACAGTAGACAATGAGTATCACTGGCATAAGTGTATAAAGTGCAATGCAATAACAGACAAGAAGCCCCATGCGTACACAATAGTTACTGACAGCGGTACAAATCACATCCGTGAGTGTGAGTGCAAAGTGTTTTATGTAGAGGATCATATCTCCAGTGATTGGATTATCGATACCCCTGCAACCGCCACCACAGCCGGTTCCATGCATAAGGAGTGCACAGTTTGCAAACATAAAATGCAGACTGAAGTAATCCCAGCCACCGGCGAGATCGTCCCTCCCACCCCCGATAACCCCGGCACCATCGTCATCATCCGCCCCGCCGAAGAGGAGAAACCGGCCCAGCAGCCCAATCCCTCCACCGGCGCCAATGACCTGGTCGGCCTGGCCGTCGCCGCTGCCGTCGCCGCAGCCCTCGGCTCCGCCGCCCTCCTGCGCAAGCATGACTAATTGCCCCACCAAAAAGCTCCCCTCCCGGGGAGCTTTTCTCTTGACAAATCCCCGCCCAGGGTGTATAACATTCCCATGGTAAATCTACCGCTTTAGTCTATTTCATGTTAGGAGGCATTCCTATGGCAAATATCTACACTTCCGCCGCCCAGCTCATCGGCCACACCCCCCTGCTGGAGCTCACCCATCTTGAAAAAAAGTATGACCTCAAGGCCCGCCTTTTGGCCAAGCTGGAATACTTCAATCCCGCCGGTTCCGTCAAGGACCGCGTTGCCCTCGCCATGATAGAGGATGCCGAGCAGAAGGGCCTCCTTACCCCCCAGTCTGTCCTCATCGAGCCCACCTCCGGCAATACCGGCATCGGCCTGGCCTCGGTGGCCGCCGCCCGGGGCTATCGTATCATCATTGTCATGCCGGATAGCATGAGTGTGGAGCGCCGCCAGCTTATGAAAGCCTATGGCGCGGAGCTGGTCCTCACCCCCGGCGCCCAGGGCATGAAAGGCGCCATCGCCAAAGCGGATGAACTCGCGCGCGAGATTCCCCACAGCTTTATCCCCGGCCAGTTTGTCAATCAGGCCAACCCCAAGGCCCACTACGCCACCACCGCCCCGGAGATCTGGCAGGATACCGATGGGCAGGTGGATGCCTTTGTGGCTGGGGTCGGCACCGGCGGTACCATCACCGGTGTGGGCCGTTACCTCCGGGAGAAAAATCCTGCCGTCCGCATCGTCGCCGTCGAGCCTAAGACTTCCGCCGTCCTTTCCACCGGCGTCCCCGGTAAGCATGGCATCCAGGGCATCGGCGCAGGGTTTGTTCCCGCCGTCCTGGATACCAAGATCTATGACGAGGTTATCCCTGTCGCCGATGTGGATGCCTTTTCCACTGGCCGGGAGATCGGCCAAAGCGAGGGTGTGCTGGTGGGTATCTCCTCCGGCGCTGCCGTATGGGCCGCTATCCAGCTGGCCCAGCGCTCGGAATACGCGGGGAAGACCATTGTTGTCCTTCTCCCGGATACCGGTGACCGCTACCTTTCCAGCCCCATGTTCGCCGAGTAATATTCGCTTATATCCCGCCCGCCGTTTTCGGCGGGCTTCTTTTTTGGGCGAGGATGGGGCTCCCACCCGCCCACCCCGCCCCATCCTCGCCCCGCACTGTCCACCCCGGTGTAGGATGCCGGTTTATCACTCAGTGGGGCTCCCTCCGGTCGCCCCTACCCTCATTTTTGTGCACCCACTCCAAATTACAGAATATATGTTTGTGCGCTTTGCCAATTCCAAAATCGAAAAATCCATGCTACAATTAAATTAAGAACAAATGTTCTATCTCAATTCAACCTCCTGCGGAAAGAAGGGACCCGCCAGTGAAAGAGCGGACTTACCTCGCCGTCGATCTCAAATCCTTCTTCGCCTCGGTGGAATGCGTCGAACGCGGACTGGATCCCCTCACCACCAATCTCGTCGTTGCTGATGCCGCCCGAACCGAAAAAACCATCTGCTTGGCCGTTTCCCCCTCCCTCAAAGCCTACGGTATCCCTGGCCGTCCCCGCCTCTTTGAGGTTGTTCAGCAGGTCGCCACCGTCAATGTCCAGCGACGGCAGCAGGCCCCCGGCCGGCAGCTCACCGGCAAGTCGTTTTTGGCGGAAGAATTATGGAAGAATCCCACCCTCGCCGTCGATTACATCGTTGCCCCGCCCCAAATGGCCAAGTATCTTGCGTACAGCTCCCGCGTCTATTCGGTTTACCTTCGCCATGTCGCCCCGGAGGATATCCATGTCTATTCCATCGATGAGGTTTTCATCGATGCCACCGACTACCTGACTACCCTGCGCTGCACCGCCCGCCAGTTTGCCATGCGGATCATTCTGGAGGTACTGCAGGAAACCGGCATCACCGCCACCGCCGGTATCGGCAGCAATCTCTACCTCAGCAAGGTCGCCATGGATATCGTCGCCAAACACATCCCGCCAGATCGCAACGGGGTGCGTATCGCCATGCTCAATGAGGATAGCTACCGCCGCCTGCTGTGGGATCATCGCCCCCTCACCGATTTCTGGCGGATAGGACCCGGCTACGCCAAAAAACTGGCCCAGAATGGTCTGTTCACCATGGGCGATATTGCTCGCTGTTCGCTCGGGAAGCCGGAAGAGCTGCACAACGAGGAGCTGCTTTACCGGCTGTTCGGCGTCCAGGCCGAGCTGCTCATCGACCATGCTTGGGGTTGGGAACCCTGCACCATTGCCGCCATCAAGGACTACCGGCCAAAGAGCTCCAGTCTTAGTTCCGGGCAGGTGCTGCCGGAGCCATACCCCCACGAAAAAGCTAGGCTCATCGTGCGGGAAATGGCTGATCAGCTTTCGCTGGAGCTGGTGGAGAAGGGGCTGGTGTGCAGCCAGTTTGTGCTGGATATTGGGTACGATGCCGAGAATCTTTCAGCGCCCGCGCAGCAGAGGAGTTACCACGGTCTTACCAAGACCGATCGCTACGGCCGGGCGGTTCCGGCCGCTGCCCACGGCTCCGCTAATCTTTCAGTCCCGGCTTCTTCCGCGCGCATTTTGATGCAGGCTGCTGCTGAAGTTTTTGACCGTATCGTTGATTTCGGACTCTCGGTGCGGAGGGTGACGGTGACAGCAGCTGGATTGCTGCGGCAGGAAGAGGCGCAGTTAGTCGGAGGGGACCAGCTGGACTTCTTTGGGAACTATGCGGCCCACCAGCAGCAAAAGGCCGAGTTGGAGCGGGAACTGAGCGGCCAGCAGGCTATTGTGGCCCTGCGGCGAAAATACGGTAAAAATGTGGTTCTCCGTGGAATGGATTTACAGGAGGGGGCCACCACTAAAGGCCGGAATGGCCAAATTGGCGGGCATAAAGCGTAGAGCCGAAGAAGACATTACAATTCGTATAAATTGTGGATAATAACCTTTACAGAGAGTAGAAATTTGCGCAGAATGGATAGCCTGTGGAATAATACGATTTTCCGAAAGATAGGTCTACAGAAAGTGGCCATTATTAGGGGAGAATGGTCAAACCGGTGAGAGTAAAGCGTAGAATGGAAGCGTATATTACGGGTTGTATAAACTGCGGCAATGATTTTTTGCGAGGATCGGAAATTTGTGTGGGGCTGATAGCCTGCGGAAAATGCAGAAATTACGATTTCGTGGGATGGCCCCGCAGGAGGGCGCTGCCGCCAGAGGCTGGAATGATTAGATCAGTGGGAACAAAAAACATAATACAATTTGTATAGATTTTAGTGATGATTTTGCGATGAGTGGAAATTTGAGCGGGACTGGCGGTTTGCGGAAATGCATAGAAAATAACGCAGTTTTTCGTTGGCTGGATTTGCGGGGAGGAGCCGCTGCCTGAGATTGGTGTGGCAAAATGAGTAGATATAAGTGGCAGAACAGAAGTGGTCAATACAATTTGTATAGGATGTGGCACCGATTTTTATGAAGAGTATGGGCCTGGACAAGGGTGACAGTTGGCGGAAAAACGCGAAATGAGGGTTCTTTGCGGGATGGAGCGAGATGGATTCGCAAAGGGGACATCTGCCCAAGGCGGGACTGGATATAAAAAATAGAATCAATGCGGATAATACAGTTTGTATAGATTGTGGTAATGATTTCTGTGAAGAGTAGGGATTTGTGCAGAGGGCGTGGGCCCGGCCCGCAGGGCCGGCGGCCGCAGGCCGCCGAGGCGGCGGAGCCGCCCAAGCCGCCCCCCGGAGGGGGCGGCTGCTCTGCGGGCCGGGCCTTGCGCTCGCCTGTATCTATTCCAAAAGCCAGGAAAGGAGGCCAGCCATGCCGACCCATCAATATGACGACATTTCCGATTTGCCGCGGCCCGTTTCCCGGCGGCACTGTCCCATGCCGCTCGAGGAGAGGGCGGTGCAGTTTGCGCCGTTTGCGGCCCTGACCAGCTATGAGGAAATATTGATGGAAGCGGCTCGGCCTACCAGGGACTGCCCCCAACTGAGCGAGGATGAGCAGGCCCGGCTGGACGCCCTGCTGCAGCAGCTGCGGGGGCGGCTTCAGGGGCGGCCATGGGTCACCGTTACCTGGTTTGTGGCGGATGAGAAAAAAGCCGGCGGGAACTGTGTGACCACAACCGGACAGGCCATGAAATTGAGGGAGCAGCCGCCAGCTTTGCTCCTCTCGGAGGGAGAGGAGATCCCGCTGGAGCGGATGCTGGCCCTGGAGCTGATTGAAAATCCGGGGTAAAAATCAAAAAGGAGTGACTTTCCCAGGGCGGAAAAACCTGCTATAATAGGGGGAGAGAGCAGGAAAGGGGAAATGCCAAAATGCCGCAAATCATCGAGATCACTGATCTTTCCCGGCCGGAGTTGGATGTTTTCTGCCGATTGACCGAAGCGCAGCTGCGCAACCGCCTGGAGCCGGAAAAGGGTGTGTTTATTGCGGAAAGTCCTACTGTCATTGGCCTGGCGCTGGATGCCGGTTATGAGCCGCTGGCCCTCCTTACCGAGCGTAAATTTATTGAAAGGAAGGCAGCTGGGATCATTGCACGCTGCGGGGAGATTCCCCTTTACACCGGGGAACGGGAGGTATTGGCAAGGCTGACCGGCTATGAGCTGACCCGCGGGGTGCTGTGCGCTATGCGGCGGCCGAGCCCCAAGGATTTTAGAGAGGTGTGCGCCGGGACAAGACGGGTGGCTGTGCTGGAAAATGTAGTGGACTCCACCAATGTGGGGGCCATTATCCGTTCGGCGGCGGCCCTGGGGATCGACGCGGTGCTGCTGACCCCCAGCTGTTGTGACCCTCTGAACCGGCGGGCGGTGCGGGTGAGCATGGGAACGGTATTCCAAATTCCGTGGGCCTACATAGGGGAGCAACCGGCCGACTGGCCGAGTCCGGGACTTGACTGGCTGAATGGGCTGGGCTTTAAGACAGCGGCGATGGCCCTGCGGGAGGATTCGATTTCCATTGATGATGAGGGACTGGCGGCGGAACCAAAGCTGGCCATTGTATTGGGGACCGAGGGCACCGGACTGACAGCCCGCACGATAGCTGACTGTGACTACACCGTTCGAATCCCGATGCAGCACGGGGTGGATTCCCTGAATGTTGCGGCGGCCAGTGCGGTGGCATTCTGGCAGCTACGGGCGAAATGAAAAAGAAAACGACCGGCTTCCGGTTCTCTTCCGGAGGGCGGTCGTTTGGTATGAGGAGAGTTGGGCGGAGGGGGCGGCGGAGCCGCCCGGCGGGCGAAGCCCGCCGATGCAGGCGCAGCCTGCGGATTTCGCCGAAGGCGAAAGGCGGCTCCGCCGTAGGTGTGGAAAGCAGGAAGCTGGGAATAAGGGGTGGGACTATGTTCCTGAAGCTGCGGGACAGGCGACTGGGATAGAGGAGAGTTTCTGCGGCGGAGGAAACTGCTTAAACCTTACTTTTTGCGTTTTAGTCAAGGAGGATAGTCCGGCGACGAGAGAGCAGGGGCCAAACAGTGATGTCGAGGATGCTCTAAACATGGGGTGGGAAAAGATCTCCCCCGGCGAAGAGGGATTCTGTTGGGTGCGGGGTTAGATTTTGTTCTTTTGGCGCTTTTGCCAGAGGAGATAGCCCAGAAGAGAAAGGACGGAGACCCCGGCGGTGATGCCAAGGGCGAGCCAAAAGGCCGGGGAACCAGGCTGTGAAACGCTGGCGCCCAGCAGGGTGGCGGCCAGCAGGCTGGGCAGGCCGCCCAGCAGCCCGCCGAGCAGACAGGTGAGATAGGGCCCCCGGACCGAACCGAAATACATGCTGACGATATCGCCGGGGAGGAGGTAGATGACCCGCAGAAAGAACGAGAGGAAAAGGTAATGTCCTTCCTGGCTTTCCAGGAGGCCATCCAGGCGGGGATAGCGGGCCAAAAGCCGAGTGGTGAGCCCTCTGCCGGAAAACCGGCCGATCCAGAAGGGAACGGTGAGATCCACCGCAAGGCCTAAAACATTGAGCGCCAGCGCCGCCGCAGGGGCAAACAGATGCCCGGCGGCAACCTGTAAAACGATGATGGGAAAAGCCACGCTGAGACTTTTGGCGAGGTAGAGCAGCAGCAGGAACCCGGCGGCCAGCCAGACATTCCGCGGGGCGTAGGAGAGGATGTCCTCCACCGAGAAGCCGCCCCGGATAATGCAGAACACCACCATGACCAAGCAAAGAACCAGCGGCAGCAGCCGCAGGGGATGAAGGTCGTGCAGGGGACGAGGTTCTTTTGGCATGGGAGTCACTCCTTTGGGAATTTGATAATGCGTTGGGGAGTCATGCAGGGGGAGGCTTCGCCGTAGGCGGAAATGGGCAGGGGCCGGCGGGAAAGCGAGAGGGAGCAACCGGACCACGCAACCATTTGGGACAGTTTTTTGCGATTGTCCAACGCTTTTTGGCGATGGGGGTTTTATTTTTTCGGGAGGATATGCTAAGATAAGGCGTGAACGGGGGTGAACACTACGGCCGATTCCAACCTGACCAAGCGCGCCCTGGCCGCCGCGATGAAAGAACTGATGGAGCAGATGCCTTTTTCCAAGATCAGCGTTTCTGATATTGCGGAGCAGTGCGGCATGAACCGCAAGAGCTTCTACTATCACTTTAAGGATAAGTACGACCTGGTGAACTGGATCTTTGATATGGAGTATCTGCAGCTTTCCAGCCGGCAGGATTATGCCGGGATCTGGGATTTTCTTACCGAGCTGTGCAGCTTTTTTTACGAAAACCGCTCTTTCTACCGGCGGGCGCTGCGCATTGAGGGACAGAATTCCTTCCTAGAGCACTTTAAGGAAGTGCTGGAGCCTTCTATCAAATACTTTTTGGCGTCCTCGCTGGAGGAAGCGAAATACCAGCAGTTCTGCATCAATTTTTATGCGGATGCCTTTATTGCGGCGTTTGTGCGGTGGCTTTCCGATAAAGATTGTGTACCGCCGCAGGAATTTGTGCGGATGCTGAAGGTCAGCATTTATGCCGCGGTAAAGCGGGTAGAAGTGGCTGAGCTGTGACCCCAAAACGAAAATGATAAAAAGAGTCCCGATCCTGCGGAATGCCCGCGGAACCGGGGCTTATTTTATTGCAGGGAGGCAAGGATGCTTTCCAGCGGAGCGGCGGTAAAGGAGATGCTGTCATCCACGGTGCCATCCGGGCGGATGAGGAAGCAGTCAGCATTGAAAGTAATGGAGTGGGAGGGCAGAGGAGAGATGACGCCATCGACATAGCGCAGGTCCTCCCACAGCTCCACGGGGATGGTCTGCGTATGCAGGTCATTGCGGGCGGCGATGATTCGCCGGTAAAAGGGTGATGATTGGCCCTTTTCCGGGGCGGTGTAGGATATGAAGATGGTGAGCGGCGCGTGAAATTGCTCGATATCCAGCACATCGCCGTCGCTGAAGATGTTTTCTGATTTCTCGGAATGGTAGGGCAGGAATACCGAGTAGAGCATTTCCCGGCGGCGCATGGCATCGCAGACCTCTTCGGCGCCATCGCCAAAGCGTACCACCGGCATGACATGATAAAGCTGGGCCATGGTATCGATGACATCCCCGGTGAGTTCATCGGGTGAGGTGAAAAGCAGGAAGGCACAGTCCTTCTGTTGGCGCAGCAGGGTGAAAAGTCCCACGGGCAGCTCCGGCGCGATGATCAGATAGGTATAGATGCCCAGCCGCTTGCCCTGCTCGATAAGGTTGGTATAGTCGGATTCATGGGCGGTGTAGCCCTTGCGGTCGATGGCGAGGGTAAGGCACCAGGGGATATCGTAGCCGCATTCGCTTTCCAGCCGGCGGATGGTGCGGGCCCCGGCAGTGAGGCTATTGTAGCCTAGGTTCATGCCAAAGCCCATTAGGTGCTCGGTATCCACATGCAGCGCCATATCGTAGATGATGCGGTAATAGGCGCTGTTTTCATCCTGCAGGGTCCGCTGGGCCTGCTGAAGGAAACGCTTTTGTTCGCTGCCTGCCGCAAAGCTAAGCCCCATATCCACCAGATTGCGCAGGCTGCGCTCCGGATCGCTTTTGATGGCATTAAGCTTTTGACGCACCACCGTTTGGATGAGGGTACGGGCAATGGTATTGACGGAGCGGGGCGGCATGGGGATCCCTTCTTTCGGAAATCTTTCTATTAAAATTATAGTGCGCAGTGAGGCAATGAAAAAGGGACAATCCCGCGGATGTGTCCCCAAAAATAACAGATTGCAGTGCTTTTTACAGAGAGTCAGGGATCCTGCTCCGGGTGGGGAGCGAGGAATGAAACAAAGACAAAGTGTCGGGTGAGGCGCTCGCCCACCCAGAAGATGCACCGCCCCATGACAAGGGCGCAGAATACCGTGCCGATGCCAATGCCGCGGATGCCGTGCAGAAAGAGAAGAGAAAGTACTACCGTTACGGTAAGGCAGCCGAGATCAAAACGGGTTTTGACGGTTTTGTAGGGCTTATTCAGTATGACGGCCAGTTCCCGGGGAAAGAGATCGGTGGGGATGATAGGGAGCTTACAGTGATTGGAGAGGGCGATGCCTAGGGTGAGGGCCGCAAAGCTGATGAGGAAATAGACGACCCGCAGCACAGGGGTAAGCGGCAGCTTATCGATCCACAGGGCATGGACATCCATCATCTCGCCAAAGGCGAAACCCACCAAAAACGCAAGCAGATAGCTGGGGACAAATTTCCGCCGCAGCAGCATCAACACCGCCACCAGCGAGGTTTGGAAAAGATAAGTCCATGTGCCGAGGGAGAGGACCGGCAGCACCTCCGAAATAATGTACGGCACTGAGGAGATGGAGGAAATGCCGGCGCCGCTGTAAAGCATCAGGTAGACAGCGAAGCTATTGAGCACCGCGATGATGCAGAGGGCGAACTCCCCGCGGAAGACGCGGCGGGGATGGGGGAGGCTTTGGACGGTGGGGGTCATAAAGAGAGGACCTGCCTTTCGGGAGGAGATGGAGAGTGCGCGGGGGCGGCGCGGTGGAGCGGGGAAGGCAGCCCGAAGCGAAGCGGAGGTGCTGCCTGACGGGAGCGGAACCGTGCCGCCCCAATGGCGGAAAGCAGAGAAAAGCACGCACCGGGGAGGTTGCTCCGATGCGTGCCGCGCCGTGGGTTCCGTCGGCTCCCCCTACCGGGAGCCGACGGAGGACCTGCACGGACAGAGATTCCACTTCGTTTCCTGCGCGTTATTTTGAGGAGGAAAAATCAGATGGAAACGACCATGTGAGAAATGGTGAAGACAAGGACGATGAATGCGGTGAGGAAGCCGCCCAGCCAGACGGAACCGGTCTTTTTGTGGAGGACACGGCTCATCACGGCGGTGATAGGCAGAATGAAGAGCAGGCCGAACAGCATGATACCGGCCAACGCGGTGGGGAAGGACATGCCCACGGCCGCGAGCCATTCGGGGGAGGTGGTGCCGGGGATGTACTGGATGCCGCGGACACCGGTGGCAAACAGCTTGCCGTAATCGTAGGCGAACATCATGGCCAGACCGCCGCAGGAAACGACCGCGCACAGCAGGTAATTGAGCCAGGCGGGGGCGTTATTGATGCGGGTGAGGGAATTATAGATGACGCCGCACAGCAGGAAGAACAGCAGCCAGACGGGCAGGTACTTGAAGAACGCAACCCAGTGGGTGCTATCCATGGGCATGATGTTGAACTTGAAGAAGGAGAAATTGGTGCCGGAAAGGGCAGAGCAGGCATACACCACTGCGTAGATGCCAGCGAAGGAGAGAGCTGCCAGCAGCAGGCTCTTGAGGATCTGCGTGAAGGGGAGCTTGAGACCGGTGGTTTCCAGGTTGGCGCCTTTCTTGCGGCCAATGAGGAAGAATACCAGCAGATACAGCACCAGGAATACGCCGCCCACGACGCCATTAAAGAGCATGAGGGAGTTCATGGGGGCCATATTGAAGAAGCTATTGGGCATGAACTTGGTGAGGAATTTGAACCACTGGGGCTGCATGTAGTAGGGATAGCCGATCAGCCAGTAGTACAGCAGGGGCGCGGGCAGCAGGAAGATGATATAGGGAATGATATACCCGATAACACCCTTGGCACCGTGGACGGTGCTGATGGAGGGAGCGGCCGGACGCACGATGGTGGAGAAGAAGGGGACCCGCAGCAGGGTGAGCGCCAGCGCTACAAAGGCGACCAGGGTGGCGATAAGGCCGATGAGGCCGCAGGCGGCACGGCCGTGCCAGACCTGCTCGGTGGGAGCGATGGTGGCAACGCCGCCGCGCAGAGTGATATCGAAGAAATCGATGCCGTAGCCGATGGCGGTTTCATCATAGTAGGTATCGGAGTGGGTGCCATTGAAGCTGTAAGCGGCCCTAATAGCCTTCATGGTAACGGCAGCGCTGGCCGCGGCGGTCACAGCTTCCTCACGGGTGAGGGGTGTGGCGCTGGCATCACCATACATAAAGTAGGTGCCGGAGGGAACATTGGTGGCGCCGCCGGTGCCGTAGGCGAACTTAAAGCTGGTGGTGTACTGGCTGGAATCCTCCACGCCCCACAGAAGACCGGAGAATTCATCGTAGGTGCCCTGAATGGTGCAGATATTGATCGGTGCGGCATACAGCGGAAAAACGCCGTTTTCGGCAGTAACGCCATTGTAGGTCAAGTCATTGATATTGCGGACATTGTAATTATAACCGGTGAGTACCATAGATCCGGGCAGTACAATCCCGGAGTTCATCGCTGCGCCGTAGGCTGTGTAAGCAGCGGTTGTTTCATCGGAGCCTGCCGCAAGCGCTTCAGCATAGGCTGCAGTATAGGCTGCCTGCCATTTGGCATAGGCAAGATAAGCGCCCTCCTGAATGGCAGCGGTGCCCATGGAGTGGCCCAGCATACCGATCTTGGTCAGATCGATAAAGTCGTAATTTTTGAACTGCTGCAGGGCGGAGTAGCTGCCGAGATCGGGAGCGTAATTTTCCACATTGCCCATTTCCGCCTGCTTGTATCCGTCAGGGGGCAGGGTGCTTTCTCCGTGGCCGTACATATCCAGCGCCATGACCACATATCCGCGGCGGCTCAGCTCAATGGCATTGGATTCCATGGCATCCAGGCTGGCAGTGTAGCCGTGGCACAGCAGGATCGCAGGTGCAGGGGTTTCGGCCGTGGCTGTTTCGGGGATATAGAGCTTGGCATGGCTGGTGGCGCCCACATCGGTGGTGAAGGTCAGATCTTCGGTGCGGACGGTGCCGCCGCTGGTTTGAATGTTGTGGCCGATGACCGAGGTGACGACCATGAGTACCAGGCAGATAGCCAGCACAATGGCGGAAGCCCGCCACTTGATCGGGGTTTTGCTTAAATTCTGTTCCATCTTATTAAACCTCTCAGTTCCTGTACGAATCTCCCTGTAAAGCGGCGGCAGGGGGTGAAAAAATGCAGGGGAAAGCCCGCTTTCGAGATGATTATAGCGAGGGGGAGAGGGCTTGTAAATGGGGTTGATAAAAGTTTGGCAGGTGCGTGGGATGGGGGAGGATTTCTTTGGATACTTTTTCATGGAGAAAAAACGCAGGGAAAGGGGAAACCGCGAGAAAAAGGAGCGGAAATCGAAAAAGAACGGGATAATATGATGCAAATATGCAACATATCATCCCGCACTTTTTTGCGAGTGCTTAATTTTTGGCTTGATTACAAAGTATTACGGAAAGCGTATAAATTTTATTAATAGAATTTATTGATGCAAAATCGAAACATGTTGCAAAAATGGAACGGCTGGTTTTGGGCATATTACTTGGATTTAGCGGGCGGCTTTTTCATCCTTGCCCAGCAGGCGGGCTATGACGGTCAGCAGTTTTCCTTCCTCTATGGGCTTGGAGAGGTGCTCATTCATGCCGGCGGCCAGGCTTTGGCAAATATCATCGCTGAAGGCATTGGCGCTCATGGCCAGGATGGGGATGGCTTTAGCATCGGGGCGGGGCAGTGCGCGGATGGCCCGGGCCGCCGCTGTGCCATCCATTACCGGCATCATAATGTCCATCAGGATGAGATCATAGTAGCCGGGCGCACTGGCCGAAAAGAGCTCCAGGGCTTCCCGGCCGTTCCAGGCGCGGGACACGGTGGCGCCATGTTCCTGCAGCAGGAATTCCGCGATCTCCATATTGAGGTTATTATCCTCCGCCAGCAGGATATGAATACCGGTGAAATCGGCTGTGGGCAGTGGAACCGGAGCGGTGGGAGCGGTGCGATCGATGCCGAAAGGCAGCACGACCCGAAAGGAGGTGCCAACACCCTTTTGGGAATTGAAGGTGATGGTGCCGTGCATGGCGGATACCAGCTTTTCAACGATGGAAAGACCCAGACCAGTGCCTTGGTACTGGGTGCGGGCGTCATCGGCCTCCTGCGCGAAAGGTTCAAACAGATGCTGCTGGAATTCCTCACTCATGCCGATACCGTTATCCTCGCAGGTGAATTCGACCGTTACACAGCCTTCGCTGTGGGAAAGGACCCGGCTGCCCAGCCGGACATAGCCGCCGCTGCGGCCATATTTTACGGCATTGCCGGCCAGGTTGCACAGGATGCGCTGCAAATGATTGGGGCTGCCGATGAGACGGACATTTGACAGGGGGGCTTCGGTGGGGGCTTCGTACCGGATGCCGCGTTCCGCGGCCTGCGGTTCGATGACAGCGCTGACCTCCTGCAGGGTGGCAGAGAGGGAGAAGGAACGCTGCTCGAGATCGATGGCGCTGCTTTCCAGTTTGCTCATATCCAGTACATTGTTGACGATATCCAGCAGGGTGTGCAGGGCAATGGCAGCTTTATCCCGGCAGCTTATCTGGAGGGCAAGATCATCGGGATAGTGAGCGGCCATATTGATGTAGCCCTGGATGCCATTGATGGGGGTGCGCAGATCGTGGCTGATGCGGCGCAGGAATTCAGATTTGGCAATGCTGGCCAGCCGCGCTTCCTCCGCTTCAGCAATAATCTGTGCCTGGTACCGGGCTTCCCGTTCTTTTTCCGGGCCGACATCCTGCAGCACGGCCAAAACATGGTGGGGCTTACCGACCGCATCAAAATCCACAACAGTGATGGTGACACGGCTCCAGTTTAGGGTATCATCCCACCAGGCCCGGTAATCGATATAAAAGCTATGGCGTACATCGGTGAGGTTTTCCTGTCGCAGGGTCTCCCGGATAGCCTCGGGACTGAGCTGCTCATCCAGCATCGGCCGGTATTCCTCCAGGACAAGATTCTGCGTCAGGGCGTCCTTCATATCGGTGTAGGAGCTATTCTGCGGCAGGTAATGGGCCAGCCACTGCGGCAGGAAAATGCTTTCGCAGGAATTCTGGGTCAGATCGATGTAGAAGGAAGCAAAATAGATGTTCTGCAGCGAGCGCAGCATATTGACAGTCTTTTGCAGGTGAAGGTTGCTCTCCTGCAGCTTTTGGCTGCTTTGGTACAAGGCGCGGCTGCGAGCAATGGAGAGAATATACCAAAAGGCGGTATACAGCGCCACGAACACGGCGGATACCGCCGCTGTAGCGGCAAAGATGGAAAGCGCCGGGAAATAGATGTAGAGCTGACAGCCCTCGCAGGCGGTGCGGCAGCCCAGGTAGCTGCCGCCCTCAATGTGGAAGAGGTGGAGCTGGTCATCGTGAGGGAGCTGGTTCAGCGCCTGCAGAATGGGGAGCGAGTCGGTTTTCTCGCCCTGAAGGGCATCATCGCTGCCGGCCAATATGGTGTTTCCGGCTGTGATGATGTAGGTGCCGCCGCGATTGATGTAAATACCATTGAGAAGGGTGGTCATATCCTCCTCGACATCCAGAATCAGTCCAGCGGGCTGTTCGTAAAATCCAATGAGGAGGCCGGGGGCATCCAACCGGGGAACGGCACAGACATCGTAGTAGCGGCCATCGTACTGCACCCGTTCGGCATAGATTTTATTGGTGCCGGCCACCCCGCAGAACAGGCTGCCTTCGGTGGTATTCTGCCAGGGGGAGCCCTGCATGGGACGGGTATAACCGGAGGCCTCTAGGCTTAGATCGCCATCCAGCAGGGCCACGCCGGTCAGGCGCAGACGGTCTACGCTTTGCTCCAGGTATTCATCGTTAATGAGTTCAGGATCATCCCGCAGGTGATAGCTCAGCTCCAGCAGGTTATCTGAAAGCCGGAACAGGCTTTTAACACGGTCGCCGCTGGCTAGCTTATAAAAGCTGATGCACTGCTGCCGCAGGGTGTTGGCGGTATCCCACGCCAGGGAGGTGGTGATCTGATATTCCGTGTGACCGTGTACCAGCACCACCAGCAAAAACAGCAGGATCCCTACAATAATGACGGAGCGAGGCTTGGGGTTCCAGTCCCAGATCCGTTTATTCTGTTGTTTATTCACCGGCCGTTCCTCCTAGAGCATCGGCCGGGTCCAAACCGTATTCGGCCAGGATTTTCTCAATGGTGCCATCGGCGAACATTTCCACCAGGGCGGTGTGCAGGCGGTCCCGCAGGGCAGTATCGCCTTCCCGGGCAAAGGCGACCCCGACCTCGGAACGCAGCAGGGATTCCTCCAGCAGACGGTAGGGGGTATTGGTGTACTGCAGCTGCGCGGTAAGGGCGGCAGCGTGGCCGGCGCAGGCATCTACATAGTCTTTGCGCAGGGCAGAAACCACATCCTCCATCCTTAACAGACAGTAGATATTGCTGACAGTGGGCAGACGAGGATCGGTGCCGGCGGAGAAGATCTCTTCCGGCTTGGAGCTGATCTGTACCGCGACGCGATGGCCGGCGAGATCTCCCAGGGACTGAATATCGCTATCTTGCCGGACGGCCACCACTTGGCGGCTGCAGGCGTAGGGCCCGGCCCATAGGTAACTTTCCTCCCGGTTATTCATGGAAAAGCAGCCCCACAGGCAATCAACCTCACCATTTTGCAGAAATTCATCCTTTTGGTCCCAATCAATGAGCCGAAAGACGGGCTCGTAGCCAATGCGGCGGCAGGCCTCCCGGGCCAGTGCTACATCCACGCCGGCCGGGAAGCCGTTTTCATCGGTGTAATTGTAGGGAGGGTAATTATCACTGCCGATCACCAACTGGGGCAGGGGGACGCCAGGGGTGGGCACTGTGGCGGTGCAGGCGCACAGCGGGACCAGTGCCAGCAGCAGGAGAAACGGAATCAAAACTTTCTTGGCGTGCATAAGGGAATGGACTCCTTTACCGGGGACATAGAATAAAATCATTTTTGGGTGATGTAGCGCGCGATGGCCCCCAGCAGGTTTTCAGTGCTTAGGGGTTTGGGTAGGTGGGCATTCATACCGACGGCCCGGCTTTTTGTACATCATCCTGGAAGGCATTGGCGCTCATGGCTAGGATAGGGATAGTCTTTGCATCGGGACGCGACATCTGCCGGATGACCCGGGTGGCTTTGTAGACATTCATGACCGGCATCATTACATCCATTAGAATGAGGTCGATCTCGCCAGGGGCGGAGGCGGCAAAATGCTTGACGACTTCTTGACCATCCTGTACCGGGAGGACGGTGCCGCCGTGCTGTTCAATGAAAAATTGCTTGATCTCCATATTGAGTTCGTTATCCTCCGTCAGCAGGATCTGCATACCGGTCAGATCAATGGAGTCGGCTGTGTTATCAGCCACGGCGATCGGGGTGGGATCGATGGCAAAGGGCAGTGTGACATGGAATGCCGTCCCGGTGCCCTCCCCACTGGAAAAATTCATTTGGCCGTGCAGTTGTTCCTCCAGCGCATCGGTGGGGCAGGGGAGCCACTTTGGTAATGTAGCCCCTCCTGGTATCCGCTTTTTATCATCATGTTGTTTTCCTCGGTTCTGTGTGGGGATTCAGCCGGGCTAGTGTATCACACACTTTTTGGTATTCCCGGTCCACTGCCCGGAGCAGGACATCGGTCTGTTCCGGGAGGGTATCCCGGCTGCGCAGGGCTTCGGTCATGGTGCCGCAGGCGGCGGCCAGCCCGGTAAGCCCCAAATTGAGGGCAATGCCCTTTAGGGTATGCACCGCCCGGAAGGCCGTTGGGACATCGCCCGCTGCCGCTGCTTCTTTCAGCAGCGGCAGGCTGTTATCCTGCGGAATCATCCGTAGGAATTTCTCTGTAAAGGCTTCACTGTGCAGGCGGGCAATGACATCTTCGTAATTGCCGCCCACGGTGGTATAAAATTCATTCAGAGTCATGGAAGTCCTCCTCATACAGTACGGCACTATCCTTCTGAGCCTTGGCACGGTACAGAGCCAGATCGGCCTTTTCCGCCAGCTCACTGATCTGCCCCGCGGCATAAACACCACCGATGCTGACAGTGATGCGCAGCTCCGGAAAATCTGCGACCCGCAGCGCCCGCACCGCCCGGCAGATATCCTCTAGCTTGCGCCGCAGGATATTCTGCGGCAGACTGTGGAACAGCAACAGGAACTCATCTCCGCCGTAGCGTACCAGTTCATCCTGGCTGCGCAGGATGGCCCGGATGGCCTGGGCAGTGTGATATATGGCGGTATCCCCGGCCGGGTGGCCAAAGCGATCGTTGATCTGCTTGAGGTTATCTATGTCGATCATGGCCAGGGCATACTCGCCGGAAAGGCGCCGCAGCCGGTCATCGCAGTAGCGCCGGTTAAAGACCTTGGTGAGGGAATCGGTATACACCTGCCGGTTGCGCATCAGCAGTTGGTTCAGCAGATTCTCATTCTCATCGGAAAGCACATCATCCGAGTAAATAGGATTGACGCATTCCAGCGAATAGGGAAAGCCATCCACCTCTACGCACATGGCCAGGATATAATAAAGGTCGCTGCCGATTGCTTCCACTTTATTCAGGGTGCGGCGGGTGCGTACCACCTCCTGGGAAACACAGTGCCGGCAGCGCTGGGTCTTATCCCAGATGGAGTAGCAGCGCCCCACTTTTTCCATGGTGTGGCCGTCATCTGCGGCGATCACCTGCATGCAGATGCCCGGATCCACCAGCCGCACGATTTGGAACATCTGCCGGTAGGCCTGCAGGATGGGTGCCAGCTCCTGACCGGAAATACGCAGGACGCCATCCGCCGCGGTGAGCGGCAGCAGCACCTGCTGCTTCATCTGTGGGATGCCTGCGCGAGCGTGATCCTCCAACCGGGTGTAGTTTTCCTCTACATTGATCACCTTACCGAACAGACTCCGGAAGTGGTTCTTTTCCACTGCCGACCAGGAGAGAAACATGGCCAAACGGCAGCGGCGCAGCTGCCCATTCAGCAGCAGCTTTACCGGAACCTCGGCATAGGATTCATCCGGAGTCATAGCGGTTAGCTGCTGCCGCACCGTTTCCGCGGTTTCCCCGCCGATGAGCGTCAAAAAGTCTCGGTTTTGCAGCGGGTCTACCATCACAGCGGGCAGACCGGTTTGCTGCATGGCCCCCAGGGAAAGCTGCAGCGAGGAGGGCTGCACCGTGTATTCAAACCACATTTCCCGGCTCATCCTGGTAAAGAAATCCTGCCGGGCACGCGCATCCTCCAGCTGATGGGTCATGCGGGCAGCGGCCATATCCCGGTTCCGGTATAGTTCCTCGGTAAAGATGGGCTTTTCCTGGGATAAGCTGTCCTCCCGGGCGGTATCCTCCCTCCGGATGGTATCAGAAAGGGCGTCCAGGCACTCCAGCAGCAGGGGATTGAAGCTGCCGCATTCCCCGGCGTGGATCATAGCCAGCGCTTTTTCGTGGGAGTAGGCTTCCTTGTAGCTGCGGCGGGTGGTCAGGGCATCGTATACATCGGCCAGGGCGGTGACCTGCGCCGCAATGGGGCACTCATCCCCCCGCAGTCCATCAGGATAGCCCTCACCGTTCCAACGCTCGTGATGTCGAAGGCAGATCTCAATTATATATTTAACCAGTGCTTCGTTTTGGTAGGCCGGCATCTCCGCCACCAGCCGCGCGCCTAAGGTGGTGTGCTGCTTGACCAGCTCAAACTCCGCGGCGGTCAGCTTGCCGGGCTTTTTCAGAATGCTTTCCGGAATGAGAACTTTGCCGATATCATGCAGTCCGGCTGCCGTGCTGATCAGTTCGATATCATCCGGCTCCAGTGCGTAGCGGTCGGTCCTTTTGCACAGCTCCAGCAGTAGAAGCTTAGTAAGGTGCCCCGCCCCGTTCATATGGGTGCCGCCCTCGCCGCAGCGCGCCTCCAGCGCATAGCCCAGGATGGCCGCCAGGATATCGCTGTTGCGTTTCTCCCGCAAAAAGCGCTCGGCCACTATGTCCATCAGCTGGTGCTTTTCGGCGTTCAGCAAGATGGTATTGATGATGCGCCGGCGGATGATGCGGGTGGCGAAGGGACGGCTGATGTAATCCGAGGCCCCCAGCGCAAAGGCGTGGTCAATGGTGGCGGTGCCGGTTTCGGTCGAGATCATTATGACAGGGACTTCCTCCAGCCAGCCATGGGCGCGCATTTCTTCCAGCACCGCAAAGCCATCCATTTCTGGCATGATGATATCCAAAAGCAGCGCGGAGATCTCCCCGTGATAGACCTGCAAAGCGGCAATGGCCTCCCGCCCATCGGCTGCCTCGATGATCTCGTAATCCTGATCCAGTATATTGGCAAGGATCGCCCGGTTCATTTCGGAATCATCGGCGATCAATAGCTTTTTTCTCTCCATGGTTATGCCTCCTGCGGCCGGTCATCTATCCCCATTCTAGCACAACGCAGCCTTGAATCCAAATAATTTTAACGGTTTTTTTAATACTTTTTTACTGCTTTTCCCTGCCGGAAAAAAGAACAACTCCCCCTCCTGCCGTGCGGTAGGGAAGGGGAGCACTTTTATCGGCTTTGGTTACCGGGGTTAGCTGGCCTTCAGCAGGATGAGCTTGCGGGTGGTGCTGTGATTTTGGCTTGGTTCATCATAGATTTGCCATACGGCAATCTCACCGGTCATGGGGTCGACCCGGAAGCGGAATACATCCCCATCATAAATCAGTTCGGCCTGGTCGCCCGGCAGATGGATGCGAATGAGTGCCTGCCGCTGACTGCCGTCCTCGTTGGTGACCAACCGGGTGCTGTACAGCCAGTCGCCGATGAGATACAACTCACTGCTGGGGTACAGCATCCCTTTCAGACCATCTACATTAAGCTCTTCGCCAGTGGTGCGGTTCCATACCCGCAGGCTGCCAAAATTGGGATCCGCCTGGGATTCTTCCCGCAGCACGATCCAGCTTTCATTAAAGGCAAGCCGGGTGGGGACCCTGGTGCTTTCGGAACGGTTTTCCCAAACCGTTTCGTCATCGTCCAGCCGGATGATCCGAGTTGCCCAGCCGTCCGATTCCTGCAAGGCGACAGAATAGCACCCATCGGTCATCTGGACCAGCCGGGGGAAGATGCTGCTTTTCAGCTTCATCAGGGTGTGGTTCTTTCCATCGGCAAAGGAGTACCCGCGGATCTCATATTCGGAATCCGAGAGGGTAAGTACATAGATGGCCCACTCATCATCGATGGCCAGCTGGCTATTATCGGCCCAGTATTCGCATGGTTCAGTAAATACGGTGGTTTTTTCCAGGGTGGCGCAGTCATATTTCAGCAGGAGCAGCTCACGCTCGCCAGTTTCTTTGTTGGCCTCAATAGTCAGCCAATAAAAGCTATCCCCATATAGGGCCAGACTATCGGAGATCCACAGTCCGTCCAGCTCGGTGGAACGGGTCTCACCGGTTTGGCGGTTGGTGGAATAGAAGATGGTCTTGGAGTTACTTGAATCATCGTTTCCCACTGTCACAATGTAGTTTTCATTCCAGCAGGGCCCGCCGCCGGCATTTTCCCATACGATATCCGGATATTCTTCGGCCGGGATGAGGGCTTCCACCAGCTTGGGCGCTTCATTTGGGGCGGGATCAGGGGTAGGGTCAGGCGTGGGGGTGGCGGGCTGCTTGCCGCAGGCGGCCAGCGAGAGCACCAGCAGAGCGGCCAGCAGTAGGCACAGTGTTTTCTTCATCTCATTTTCCTCCTTGTAAAAATGTTTTCTGCAGCTCCATTATACCAAAATTTCCCCGGAAAAGGATATTGGCATTCCGCAGAAAAAGTCTCCCTCCATTTGTAGGAAATGCCGGTCAGCCCCGGTAAAATGCGTAACTATGGAGCGCTTTCACCCTATATAACGATTCGCGTGGACAAAGTGCAACAGATAATAGACAATTGGCGAGAAAAACTTGTTTTTAGCTGTCAATTTTCTGCCCCATAGGCCGCTTTCAGCCGCAGGATGCGCAGTACGCTTTCATCAATGCGCTCCTCCGGGATGGTTCCATCCTCCACAGCTGCCAGCACCCCCTGGTAGGCGGCAATGTAATCATATGGCATCAGCAGAATATCGGCTCCGGCCTGCAGGGCCAGCACGGCGCTTTCTGCCGAAGAATAGTTCTGTATGATGGCGCCCATGGCCAGGGCATCGGTGATAATAACCCCATCATAGCCCAACTCACCCCGCAGCTTTTCGGTCAGCATGGTGTGGGAAAGGGAAGCGGGCAGGCCGTCATTGGTCACATTTGGGGTGGCGATATGCGCGGCCATTACCAGGTCAGTTTTCTCCAGCGCGCCAATAAAGGGAATGAGCTCGCATTGCAGCAGTTCTTCCCAGCTTTTATCCAGCTCCACATAACCATCGTGGCTGTCACCGCTGGCGGCGCCATGCCCGGGAAAGTGCTTAATACAGGCCATTACGCCGCCATCGTGCAGGCCGTCTATCATGGCGTTTACCATGGAGGAAACGGTTTGCGCATCGCTGCCAAAGGCCCGGGAACCGATGATGATATGCTCCGGATCGGAATTAATATCCGCCACCGGGGCAAAGTCCAGATTAAAGCCATACCGGTTCAGATATGCTCCAATGACCTGTCCCATGCGATAGGCCTCATGGGGGTCGCCAGTAGCGCCGATGGCCTCTGCTCCATCAAATTTCTGCACCTGGAAGCCCGCCGCATTGGCAATACGGGAAACACTGCCGCCTTCTTCATCAGTGCAGATCATCAGCGGCAGGTTACTCGCCTGCTTCAGGCCGGAGAGTAAGGCTTCCAGTTGTTCCGGCCCGGCGATGTTCTTTCCAAAGAAAACAATCCCCCCGGCGGGGTATTTAGACAGCTGGGCCGCCATCTCCTCGGTCAGGGCCTGCACGCCGTAGTCCCGGGTGCTGTGTACCTGCTCCGGAGTCAGTGTGGAGTCTAGCGATTCTGGCCTGATAATAAACAGCTGCCCAATTTTTTCCTCCAGCGTCATGGCCGCCAGCAGTTGTTCCGGTTTTTGCACTGTAGATTCATCGTCTGGGCTCGGGTCATCGGGTATCGGTGTTGGCGTTGGGGTTGGTTCTGGGGTGGGGTCATTTCCACCGGTAGGCTGGCACCCGGCACAGCCCAGTACCAATAGAAAAACAGCAAGAAATGTGCAGATGATGCGTTTCATATTGTTTTGCCTCCTGATGATTCAACATAAAGGCCTGCCTGCAAAGCGGACGGAGCACTTTTATATATAGTGTCATTTTAGAACCGTTTTTCTGCTTTGTATCGGTTTATTATAAATGTTTTTTTAGATATGATACCATCATGCAAAAAGAAAAGCCGGGTGCTACAATGCGATTGTAAAAATATTCCTGTCGCATTATAAAGATGGTCGGCTGATATCGGCTGTTGGTGGGACGGGGCGGATAAAATGCTGCCGGAGGGTGGCTTTTCCAAGGAATCGCAGTTAGCAAAAGCGAACCACCATAACAGAGGTCGGAGGGGAACGATCATGCGGTTTGCAACACTTGGCGATAGAAAAAATCCGGCGGTGCTGTTTTTCCACGCCATGGGCGTAATGGGAGAAAGCAGTGAGCTGGCAGCAAAATATCTGCAGGAAAGATATTTTTGCATTCTGCAAACTCAAGCCAACGCTTATCAAAGCCGGCATGTGCCATATTCAGGACGAAAGCAAGGAAGAGATCGCCTACGCGCAGGATATGTTCGAGACGATCTTTAAGGACTACGCACTAAAGACATACAACAAGGATGTCGGAGAAAAGGCAGCCGAGTATGTCGCACAGGGCGTTACCTACGACCAATACTACGCCGCATACTTTGCAGCCCGCGGTATCGTAGGCGACAAGGGCGATAACGGGAAAACAATTTCAGGGTCTGCAAGCCGAAAGAAGAAGGCCGCTATCGATAAGGCCGTTCCAGGCGCAAGCACAAAGCAAAAGCACCTTTTGTACGAGGCACTCGGAGTGTCAGAGAAGGTGTGGTAAAGAGATACCCCCTCCAGTTGCGGAGGGGGCATTTTACTGTGCCATTACTGTGCCACACATACGCAAAAATACCGCAAGAAACAGCAAGATTTGCAAAGACTAAAAACGCTGAAAACCAGCATGAATAAAGGAAAAACCCGCATTTCTGCGGGTTTATGATATGGTGGACCCGAAGGGATTCGAACCCTCGGCCTCCGCGATGCGAACGCGGCGCTCTCCCAACTGAGCCACGGGCCCATATTCTTTTGTGGCGCTCAAAACTGCTCATCTATAATATCACGATTGCCCGCCGGTGTCAAGCTGCAAAAGGGCAGGGAACACGCATTTTTGCGCACCAGCATAAACTGATACCGGAGAGTCGGCGCTCGCCCGCTTTCCCAATGAGATCTTAGGAGGGAATAATTTTATGGCTGCTTTTTATAATACCGCAACCCTTTCCTACCGTGATACCTCCACCAATTCCAATACCGTGGAGGGGCAACTGGTGCAGGTGCTGGCCGCCGAAAAGACCGCCGTGCTGCCAACCTACGGCAGCAGCAATACCGTCACCTATATCGTCAGCATCCGCAATAGCGGCGCGGCCGCCTATACCGGGCTCACCGTCACCGATGACCTGGGCGGGTACGCCTTTGCCGGGGAGACCCGGGTGCCCCTCACCTATGTGGAGGGCTCACTCAAGTATTACAGCAACGGCACGCTGCAGCCCGCCCCGGCGGTCACCGCAGGCGCCCCGCTGGTGATCGGCGGGATCACCGTCCCGGCGGGCGGCAATGCCCTGCTGATCTACGAGGCCGAGCCCAACGGCTACGCCCCGCCTGCCGCAGGCGGCACCATCACCAATACCGCCTCCATCACCGGCGACGGCCTGACCACCCCGTTGACGGCACAGGCGACGGTGGCAGCAGGGGAAACGCTGCGGCTTTCCATCAGTAAATGCATGAGCCCCACCAGCGTGGTGGAAAACGGAACGGTCACCTATACCTTCTACCTGCAAAACAGCGGCAATACCGCCACCGCTGCCGCGGATTATGTTATCGTTACCGATACCTTCGACCCCATCCTCAGCGGCCTCACTGTTACCCTAGATGGTGCCCCGCTCACCCTTGGCGCCGATTACACCTATGATACCGCCACGGGGGCATTTGCCACCACAGCCGGCACCATTACCGTCCCGGCGGCCACTGCGGTGCAGGATGCCGAAACCGGTTTGTGGCGCATCACCCCCGGCGTGACCAAGCTGGTCATCACCGGCACGGTGTAAATTCAAATCTCTGCGGAGCCCCAGCTGTGGCTCCGCCACCGATCCCCTTATCCCCATCCCCAGTATCAAAGAGGAGGCCGCCCGCCTTGGGCAGCCTCCCCGTTTTTACATATTCTCCAGGATCTCCCGAATGGCTTCCTCCACCTGCCGCACTTCCTCCTGGAACTGCCGGGCGGGTACCCGCACTGCCCCGTGCCCCAGTATGATGATCTGCTCCAGTCCATCAGAGGTCGCCACCCGCACCCGGTGCTCCTTGGCCAGCGTGTGGGTCACTTTTTCGATATACATATCCGCTGTCTCGGCTTCTTTGGTGTATACCACGCTGATGCCATGGTGCCGTTCAATGCTGCCGGGATTGCCCTTTACCTTGTAGGCGTCAAAAACCAATATCAGCTCGCACCGCCGGTAGCCTTGGTAGTTGCACAGGATCTGAATGAGCCGGTGCCGGGCGGCGTCCAGGTCGGTTTTCGCCAGCTCGGCCAGCTCCTCCCACGCAAAGATGATATTGTATCCATCCACCAGCAGATATTCCGGCCCTTCGGGCAGGGGCGCCGCTTTCCCCGGCTTGGGGCTATTCCCGGTCGGCTTTGGGGTATGCAGCGCTTCGCCGCTCCGCCGCTTGATGGGCCCGTAGGTCATCTCAAAAATCCGCATCAGCTCTTTATCCTGCAAAAGGGAGCCCCGGTAGGCCTCGCTGCGCTGCCGGGTCACGGCCGGTTCCTCCGGCTCCTCGTCTGCCTTCAGCACATTCGTCTGGATATGCGCCATACCCGGTACCTCATCCCACCGCACGGTGTGTCCGGCCCCTCGGCTGCAAAAGACCGAATCCGCCGTATTCGCGGTATCGGCATTGCAGTCGTAGCCGCAGGCGGCTATTACTTCCTCCGGGCGGCGGCAGGGGGCATAGCCATCCGGCTCCCAACTCAGCCGTCCTCGTCCACGGGTGTACCGCAGCACCTCAGCCGGGTAGTCCCGCAGGGCATCCAGCGCCGCCGTTCCCCGCAGGGTAGCAGTCTCCAGCCGCATTTCGGGCGGCTCACACGCGGCCTCCCGCTGCTGTATATCATGGATGGCCCGGCCCAGCTGTTCGGCCGGCACCGTCAGGGTAAAGCGGCACCACGGCTCCAGAAGGATACTCTCCGCCATGCGCAGTCCCTGCCGCACCGCCCGGTAGGTCGCCTCCCGGAAGTCCCCGCCCTCGGTGTGCTTTTGGTGGGCTCGTCCGGCGATCAGCGTGATCTTCATATCGGTGATAGGGGAGCCGGTCAGTACTCCCTTGTGGGTCTTTTCGGTCAGATGGGTCAGGATCAGCCGCTGCCAGTTCAGGTCCAGCTTATCGGTGGGGCAGTGGCTTTCAAATCGCAGCCCGCTGCCGCGGGGCAGCGGTTCCATCAGCAGATGCACCTCGGCGTAGTGACGCAGCGGCTCATAGTGACCGATGCCCTCAACCGGGGCGGCAATGGTCTCCTTGTAAAGAATGCTCCCCTCCTCAAAGCCGATGGCCAGTCCAAAGCGCTCCATGGCCACGCTCTGCAAAATCTCCTGCTGGATCTCTCCCATCAGCCGCACCCGGATCTCCCGCTTTTGCTCCTCCCACTCCAGGTGGAGCTGCGGGTCCTCCTGCTCCAGCTGGCGCAGCTGTGCAAGTGCGGTATGGGGGTCGGTGCCCTCCGGCAGCGTCACCCGGCAGCTTATCACCGGCTCCAGCAGGGGAGAGCTCCTCTCCTGCTCGGCGCCCAGACCTTCCCCGGCATAGCTTTGGTTCAGGCCGGTTACAGCAGCGATCGTTCCAGCAGGGGCTTCCTCCACCGCCTGGTATTTGGCCCCATTATACAGCCGTATCTGGGTGATCTTCTCCCCGCCTGGCAGGGCCATGCGGACCTTCAATGCACCGCCGGTCACCTTCAGGTGGGTCAGCCGGCTGCCCTGCGCATCGGTCGAAATTTTATACACTCTTGCCGCGAAGTCCGGCAAATAGGCCGGGGCCAGGGTCAGTCGGTCCAGCCCCTCCAGCAGCTCGGCAATGCCCTCCTGCCGCAGCGCCGCCCCCCAAAAGCAGGGGAACCATGCCCGCCGGGCAAGGGCGGCAGCCAAATTTGTTTCGGTCAGTGTTCCGCTTTCCAGGTATTCCGCCATCAGCCGCTCATCGCACAGCGCCAGTGCTTCCTCATCGGTGTCATGGGGCAGGCAGGCGGGGGAGAGCTTCCTTTGCAGCTCCTCCAGAATATGCGCCCGGTCAGCACCCGGCTGGTCCATCTTGTTCACAAAAATAAAAGTGGGGATGCGGTACCGTTCCAGCAGGCGCCACAGCGTTTCGGTGTGGGCCTGCACGCCGTCCGTCCCGCTGATAATGAGCACCGAGTAGTCCAGCACCGCCAGCGTCCGCTCCATCTCCGCGCCAAAGTCAGCGTGCCCGGGGGTATCCAGCAGGGTCAGGGCAGTATGGGGCAGGGTCAGCCTTGCCTCCTTGGCAAAGATGGTGATCCCCCGGCTGCGCTCCAGGGCATGGGTGTCCAAGAAAGCATCTCCATGGTCTACCCGCCCGGCCTGCCGCAGCGCCCCGGCCCCCACCAGCATGGCTTCGGTCAGGGTGGTCTTGCCGCTGTCCACATGGGCCACCAGTCCCAGCGTGATATTCTTCTGTGCCATGGCGGTGCCCCCCTTTCCGTTATCGTTCCATTCGCTTTCGTAAAATCAGTCGTTCTCCTGCTGCGCGGCGCTCAGCTTCCGCAGATACCGGATCCCCTCGGTAAGGAAGGCCTCCCGGTCAAAGGCCGCGTTGCCGATGGATTCCTGCACGATGATGCCATCGCAGACCAAAAGCAGCAGCCAGGTCAAAAAATCGGCCGGCAGCGCGGTGCGCTCAGCTATCTTCCCACGGATCAATCCCTGAAAGTTCTGATACAGCGCAGTCAGGTTCTGCCGCAGCGCCTCATTGCCCAGCTGGGCTTCCGCCAGCAGCTGCAGGCGCAGTCCGGCAGAGTCAATATCCCGCTCCGCTACATACCGCACCAGCCGGTTCAGGCTGGTGTCCTTCTCTTTGTTCTCGGTCCAGCGGATCAGATCCTCCCACTGTTCATCCAAAAAACGCTGGGTGATATCCAGAAAAACCTCATTTTTGGTTTTGTAGTGGTAGTACAGCGTCCCCTTGGAGATCCCGGCCGCCGCCGCGATCTCCGCCAGCGAGATATCGGCCAGCGCGGTCGTCTTGAGCAGCTCGGTGGTGGCCTGCAATATCTTTTCCTTGATGTTGTCCTTTCTCGGTGCGGCCATATGCCAGCTCCTTTCCTGTTTCTACCCCGAATTGTACCATGAAAGCGGACGGCTGTCCATCCTGCCCGGCGGTGTAAAATTTGCGGAAATTTTCTCTCACCCGTCCCTTTGCCGTCTTGACATCTCTCCCGGCAGGCGCTATCATTTGGGTATAGAGTCGGTCGTTTGACCGACATGAACGGGAGGTGCCGGAAAATGAACATCCGCAGGATAAACCGGCGGCTGAAAAAACGCTTTGGCCCGGCGGTAACAGCCGCACTTTCGGAGGGAAATATTGTCCTCAGCGGTCGACTGCCCACTTGGGAGAAAGTGATAGAGGCCTGTTCTCTGGCAGCCGAAAAATACAGTACCACCCATGTGGTCAATGAGATCCGCTGCGATGAGGCAGGGGAGCAGTCCATCCGCATCCCCACTCTGCGGGATACCGCCCTGGAAGGCAGAAAGCCGGATGTCCTTATTATCGGCGGGGGCATTTCCGGGGCCTCCATCGCCCGGGAGCTTTCCAAATGGCAGCTGGATATCCTGCTGGTGGAAAAGGAAGCGGATCTGGCCCTGCAGGCTTCCGGCCGCAATGACGGCGAGGTCCACCCCGGCATCGATCTTTCCCGCGGCTCTCTCAAGCACCACTATGTCCGCCGAGGAAATGCCATGTACGATCAGCTCTGCCGAGAACTTGATGTTCCCTTTAAGCGGGTGGGGCAGTATGTCTGTTTCGAAAAGGCCTGGCTTAAGCCCATCATTGCCCTCTACTGCCTCATCCGTAAAAAGCGGGACGGCATCGCCGATACCAAGCTCATCTCCGGGGAGGAGCTGCGCCGCCGGGAGCCCAATCTCCGTTTTGCCTTCGCCATCTCCAATCCGTCCTCCGGCTGTGTCTGTCCCTATGGGCTTACCATCGCCTATGCCGAAAACGCCGTGCAGAACGGTGCAGAGGTCTCGCTGAATACCGCCGTGCTGGGCATGGAGGTACAGAATGGCAAAATACATAGCGTCACCACCAACCGCGGCACCGTTTATCCCGCGTTGGTCATCAATGCCGCCGGTGTCTTCGCGGAGGAGATCGCCGCTATGGCGAGGGACCGCTTCTTCTCCATCCATCCCCGCCGCGGCACCAATTCCATCCTGGATAAAAAGGCCGGGGCCTATATGCACACCATCGCCTCCGTCATGGATATTGCCCGGAACACTCACCACTCCAAAGGCGGCGGCATACTGCACACCGTCCACGATAACCTGCTGGTTGGCCCGGATGCCGTGGAAACATGGGAAAAAGAGAATACCGAAACCCACCGGGAAAGCATCGACCATGTGTTCCAAAAGCAGCAGCGCACCATGGCGCAGCTTTCTCAGCGGGATATTATCACCTACTTTACCGGGGTGCGCGCCCCCACCTTCGAAGAGGACTTCATCATCGAAATGGGCCGCAAAACCGGCAACATTCTGCACTGTGCCGGTATCCAGTCCCCAGGGCTTACCACCGCCCCGGCCGTCGCGCTGGATATCGAAAAAATGGCGGTCGATTATCTTTCCACGCTTAAACCGGTGGAAAAGAACGAAAACTACGATCCCATCCGCCATGGCCCGCCCGTCCTGCGGGAAATGGATGATGAAGGCCGGGCAGCGTTGATTCGACAGAACCCCGATTACGGCATCATCATCTGCCGCTGCGAGGAGGTAAGCAAGGGAGAAATTCTGGATGCCCTGCGTTCGCCTATCCCGGTTCCCACGGTGGATGGCATCAAAAAGCGGGTGCGGCCCGGCATGGGCCGCTGCCAGGGCGGGTTCTGCTCGCCGCTGGTCACTCAGATCATCGCCGAATACCTGAACTGCCCATTGGAGGAGGTCAGAAAATCCTCCGAGCAAGCGGTCATCACCTATGGCAAAACCAAATGACGAAGGAGGGAGAAAGCATGCTTACCGTTGATGTTCTGGTCATCGGCGGGGGACCGGCCGGGCTGGCCGCGGCCATTGCTGCCCACCAAAACGACGCCCAGGTTCTTCTCATCGAGCGGGAAGCCCGCCTGGGCGGTATCCTCAAACAGTGCATCCACGATGGCTTTGGCCTGGTGCGGTATGGGGAAAAGCTCTCCGGCCCGGAATACGCCGGCCGTTTCATCGATGAATTTCATGCCCTGGGGCTGCAAGCGAGGACCCTCACCTTCGTCACCCGCATCCAAAAGACCGTTGAGGGTTTTGCCGTCACCCTGGTAAACCGGGATGGCGTGGAAACGGTGGCCGCCAAAGCGCTGGTGCTGGCCACCGGCTGCCGGGAGAGGACTGCCAAGCAGGTCTCCATCCATGGCACCCGCCCGGCCGGGGTCTTTACTGCCGGGTGTGCCCAGCATTTTACCAACCTGCTGGGTCAGCTGCCCACCCGGAAGTGTGTCATCCTCGGCAGCGGGGATATCGGTCTTATCATGGCCCGCCGCCTTACGCTGGAGGGCGCCCAGGTGCTGGGCGTCTACGAGGCCAAATCCACCCCCTCCGGGCTCACCCGCAATATCCACCAGTGCCTGCATGATTACAATATCCCGCTTTATCTCTCCCATACCGTCACCCGCGTTTTTGGGCAGGATCGACTGACTGCGGTGGAAATTTCCCAGGTGGATGAGTGCATGGTTCCCATCCCCGGCACCGAACAGATCGTGGAATGCGATGCCCTCATCCTTTCGGTCGGGCTCATCCCGGAGAACGAGCTGGCCGAGGGCCTTGGCGCGGCCATCGATCCCAAAACCAAAGGTCCCGTCTGCGATGCCGGGCTGATGACCTCGGTCCCCGGTGTATTCTCCTGCGGCAATGCCCTGCATGTCAATGACCTGGTGGACTATGTCTCCGAAAGCGGAGAAGCCGCCGGAAAAAGCGCGGCCCGGTACCGTCCGGGGCAGCAAAGGACCCTCATTCCCATCACGGCGGGGGAGGGGCTGCTGTATGCTGTGCCCCAGCGGCTGGATGTGAATACCGACCGTTCCGCCGTGACTGTCTACTTCCGCAGCCGGGAAAACCTGGGCCCCTGCCGCCTTGTCATTACAGCCGATGGCCGGGAAATATACACCCGCCGGTACCCCTTCCTCCGCCCGCCGGAGATGGAACGGCTGGAGCTGGATCTTTCCGCCCAGGCGCTGACCGCGGCTTCGCAGATCAAACTGGAAATTGAGGTGATGGAGCATGACTGAGCTGACCTGCATCGTCTGTCCCCGGGGCTGCACCCTGCGCATCGAAGAGCGGGACGGCCATTTTACCGTCACCGGCAATGCCTGTAAACGGGGGGAACAGTTCGCCACGGCCGAGATGACCTGCCCCACCCGCACCCTCTGCACCACGGTGCGCACCGTTTTTCCGGAGGTCCCGGTCATCAGTGTACGCACCTCGGCCGAAATACCCAAGGATAAAATTTTCGATGTCATGCGGGAAATTAACCGCGCCCGTGTGACCCGTCCGATGAAGCGGGGAGAAGCGGTGCTGCCCAATGCGCTGGGCTTGGGGGTGGATATCATCATCACCTCCGGCCTGCTGGAAGAGAAAACCGAAAAGGAGAATGACCATGAGCAATAAACCGTACAAAGGCTTCGAGCCCAAGTGGCTGCTGACTCCCGCCCCGGCGGGCAGCTATCGTTCCATCTTCCGCTGGGGCGATCCCGAGTTTTTCAAGTACCCCAAGGAATCCCTCTACAAGATGATGAAGGAAGCCTTCCATATGACCGATGAGGACTTCCGGGACTACACCGATGATATCGGCTTTGATCAGGTCTCTCTCCCGGATCACCCCTCTCGCATCGCCCCGGAGCACCTGGAGGCGCTGAAAAAGATCGTCGGGGAAGAATTTGTCACCACCGGGGATTACGAAAGACTTTCGGTGGCCTATGGCTGCACCGGCTACGATCTTCTGCGTCTGCGGCACAAGCAGATCGACAGTCTGCCGGATGTGGTGGTCTACCCCGATACCACCGAGCAGGTGGAAGAGCTTGTCCATTATGCGGCAGAGCATAAGCTCCCGCTGTATGTCTACGGCGGCGGCAGCTCCGTTACCCGCGGCGTGGAGCCCATCAAGGGCGGCATCTCGCTGGATATGCGAAAGCGCTTCAATAAGATCCTCAGCTTCAATGAGGTGGACCAGACCATCACGGTGCAGGCGGGGCTTTCCGGCCCCGCGCTGGAGGAAGCCCTGCAGGATGCCCCCAATCGCTTTGGCGCCAAGCGGCAGTATACCTGCGGCCATTTCCCCCAGTCCTTCGAGTACAGCAGCGTGGGCGGCTGGGTGGTCACCCGCGGCGCGGGCCAGAACAGCACCTACTATGGCACCATCGCCGATATCGTCCTTTCGCAGAAGTACGCCACCCCCATCGGCCGCATCGTCACTCCCCATTATCCCAGGGAGGCCACCGGCCCCGATCTCAACCAGATCATGATGGGCTCGGAGGGCACTTTCGGCGTCCTTACCGAAGTGACCCTCAAGGTATTCCGCTGGCAGCCGGAAAACCGAAAGCGCTTCTCCTACATGTTCCGGGATTGGGAGACCGCCATGGCGGCCGCCCGGGAGATGATGCAGTGCGAATGCGGCTATTCCTCGGTGTTTCGCCTTTCCGACCCCGAAGAGACCCACCTGATGCTCAAGCTCTACAATGTGGATGAAACACCGCTGGCGCCGCTCCTGGATAAGCTGGGCTACAAGGATATGGAGCGCTGTATGTTCCTAGGCTTTACCGATGGCGAAAAGGGCTTTTCCAAAAATGTGGCGAAGAATATCCACCGCATTGCCCGCCGCTTTGGTGCCATGCCCATGACCGGCTATGTGACCAAGAGCTGGGAAAAGGGCCGCTTCAATGACCCTTACCTCCGCGATACCCTCATGGATTTCAGCGTCATCACCGATACGCTGGAGTGCAGCGTCAACTGGTCCAATATGGCGCAGGTGCACCGCGATGTGCGCGCGGTCTGCCATGCGCTGCCCAATACCATCGTCACCACGCACATGAGCCATTGCTACCCGCAGGGCGCCAACCTGTACTTCATCTTCATCACCCGGATGAACGATGCCGCTGAATTTAAGCGCTACCACACCACCATTCTGGATGCCATCCAGAAATCCGGCGCGGCCATCAGCCATCATCACGGCATCGGCAAGATGTTTGCCCCCTGGCTGGAGGGCTACATCGGCGAGAAGGAGTACGGGGTGTTCCGGGTGCTCAAGGATTACTTTGACCCCGATTACACCATGAACCCCGGCGGGACCATCGGCCTGGACCTGAAGCCCGAAGAAAAGAAGCGCCTAAACGAGCGGAAAGACTACCGCTGAGTTTGATATTCCCCGTTGGCCCGGAAAACCTCGGTTTTCCGGGCTTTTTGGCGTCCTTTTCCAGGGCAGCGTGAGGGATCGGCCGGAGGCCAGGAACGCCCGCAGGCAGGCTTATGCCCGGCGCAGACGGGCTGATGCCTGTCAAGGGCAGCGACGCCGCATCCGACGATTCCTCTCGCCGCCCCTGTTTTTTGATATTTTATCAAAGAAAAATCAAATTTGCTGTTGACAATAACATATGAGCGTGCTATCATATGAACAAGAAAACATATGAATGGAGGTCGAAATGATGCCAAAGCATGACCATACCGCCATCCTGCAAACGGTGCGGCAGGAGCTGCCCCCGGAGGAGCTGATCTGTGACCTTTCAGATCTCTTCAAGGTGTTCGGCGATACCACCCGCATGCGGATTCTGTATTCGCTGTTTGAATCGGAGCTGTGTGTCTGCGCCATCGCGGAGCTGCTGGGCATGACCCAATCTGCCATCTCGCACCAGCTTAAGGTGCTGCGGGAAAATAAGCTGGTCGCCTCCCGCCGGGAGGGCAAGACCATCTACTATTTCCTGGCGGATGACCATGTCCGTACCATCATCGGGCAGGGCTTTGAGCACCTGACCGAGCATGACCACCATTCCCATCCCACCAATCATTCATCCAAGGAGGAAAACTGACATGAAAAAGATGTATATGCTGGAAGACCTGGATTGCGCCAACTGCGCCGCTAAAATGGAGGAGGCCATTTCCAAAATTGATGGCGTGACCTATGCCCGTGTCAGCTACCTGGCCCAGAAGCTCACCCTGGAGGCCGATGACGCCCGCTACGATGACATCCTGGCCGAAGTGGTAAAGACCTGCAAGCGCGTGGAACCCGATTGCCGCATCCTGCTCAAGTAATATTTTCCGCCATCACCGGGGAAAGGGGATTACCGAAATGACAAGAAAACAGAAAAAGCATCTGGCCCGCATTATCGCCGCGGCGGTACTGCTGGCACTGGTGTGGTTCGTTCTCCCGCTGGAGGGCATCTGGCAGCTTTTGGCCTACTGTGTGCCGTATTTCATTGTCGGCTGGGATGTCCTGTGGGGTGCTATCCGCAAGATCCTGCACGGTGACCTGATGGACGAGGAATTCCTCATGTCGGTTGCCACCATCGGCGCCTTTGTACTGGGCGATTACCGGGAAGCCGTCGCCGTTATGCTGTTCTATCAGATCGGTGAATGGTTCCAGGGCGTTGCCGTGGGCAAGACCCGCCGCAACATCACCCAGCTTATGGATCTCCGCCCCGATTACGCCAATGTGGTGCGGAATGGACAGGAAGAAAAGGTGGACCCCGATGAAGTGGAAGTAGGGGAGACCATCATCGTCCGCCCCGGCGAAAAGATCCCGCTGGATGGCGTGATCCTGGAGGGCTCCACCGCTGTGAATACCGCCGCCCTGACCGGCGAAAGCCTGCCGCAGGATAAGGCGGAGGGCGATCCGGTGGTCAGCGGTACGGTAAATCTCACCGGTGTCATTACGGTTCAGACCCAAAGCGCCTACGGCGAATCCACCGCCGCCAAGATCCTGGAGCTGGTGGAAAACGCCGCCGACCAAAAGGCCAGGGTGGAAAGTTTCATCACCCGCTTTGCCCATTGGTATACCCCCTGCGTCGTGATCGGCGCCGCCCTGCTGGCGGTCATTCCGCCCCTGTTCTTCTCCCAGCCCTGGGGCACCTGGGTGGAAAGAGCCCTGGTATTCCTGGTTGTTTCCTGCCCCTGCGCGCTGGTTGTCAGCGTACCGCTCACCTTCTTCGGCGGTATCGGCGGGGCTTCCCGCTGCGGCATCCTGGTAAAGGGCGCCGGCTATATGGAAACGCTGGCTAAGGCCAAAACCGTCGTATTCGATAAGACCGGCACCCTGACAAAGGGCAGCTTTACCGTCACCCATATCGTCCCCGCCGCCGGAACCGAGGACGACCTGCTGGCGACCGCCGCCGCTGCCGAGAGCTTCTCTCATCATCCCATTGCCCAGTCGGTGGTGGCCGCCTACGGCAAGCCCATCGAAAAAGAGATCGAGGACGCCAAGGACCACACCGGCCGCGGTATTGAAGCCGTCATTGACGGCCGGCATATCTACGCCGGCAATGAGCGCCTAATGAAGGAAATCGGCGTTCCCTGCCGGGAGGTCGCCGAGGTCGGCACCGTTATCCATATAGCGGCCGATAAGGACTACCTCGGCTATCTGGTCATTGCCGATACCCCCAAGCCCGATTCCGCCGAGGCCATTCGGACCCTCAAGGCCGAGGGCGTGGAAAAGACCGTGATGCTGACCGGCGATAAGACCGCCGTAGCCCAGGCCGTGGCCGGGGAGCTTGGTCTGGATGAATACCGGGCCGAGCTGCTGCCCGCCGATAAGGTGACCGCGGTGGAGGAGCTGCTGCAAACTGGTTCTCCTCTGGTGTTCGTCGGCGATGGCATCAATGATGCTCCTGTTTTGGCCCGCGCCGATGTCGGTGTCGCCATGGGCGCCCTGGGCAGCGATGCCGCCATTGAGGCCGCTGATATCGTCCTGATGGACGATGCCCCCAGCAAGCTGGCGCTGGCCGTTCGGCTTTCCCGCCGCACCATGAAGATCGTCTGGCAGAATGTTATCTTCGCCCTGGCGGTCAAGGCGCTGGTACTGGTGCTGGGCGCCACCGGCGATGCCAACATGTGGATCGCTGTCTTTGCCGATGTGGGCGTGCTGGTGCTGGCCATCCTCAATGCCATGCGGGCCCTGTTGGTCCCCAAGCACTGATATTATCCATGTTTTTCTTCCGGCGGTCTGCCCTCCCTTGTGGGTCAGGCCGCCCCTTCTTGCGCTTTTACCCTATTTGCGGTAGAATCCTATCATCCAAAGCCCCAAAAGGAGGCCGCCCATGCGAGAGATCACCGAAGCCCTGTTTGCCCTGCGGGATGAAAAATACCGTGCCTTCCATGCCGCCCTCATGCCGGGGGTGGCGTGGGAGCGCGTCATCGGGGTGCGGGTGCCCGCCCTGCGCCGCTATGCCGCCGCCCTGGCCAAAACGCCGCAGGCCGCACTCTTCCTGCGGGAGCTGCCCCACACCTACTACGAGGAAAATAATCTCCATGCCCTGCTGCTGATGCGGGAAAAGAGCTTTGAGGCCCTGATGCCGTGGCTGGAGCGCTTTCTGCCGCGGATCGATAACTGGGCCACCTGCGACCTGTTAAAGCCCGTCTGCTTTGCCAAAAACCGCGAAAAGCTGCTGCCCTGCGTCACCCGCTGGCTGGGGGATGCCCACCCCTACACCGTCCGCTTCGCCATCGAGATGCTGATGACCCACTACCTGCGGGAGGATTTTTCCCCGGAGTACCCGGCCTGGGTGGCCGCGGTGGAAAGCGATCACTACTACATCCGCATGATGCAGGCGTGGTATTTCGCCACGGCGCTCGCCTTCCGGTATGAGGAGATCCTGCCCTACCTCACCGAAGACCGCCTTTCCCCATGGGTACGGCAAAAAACCATCCAAAAGGCAGTGGAGAGCTTCCGCGTCCCCCCGGAGCACAAGGCTGAGCTCAAGGCTCTGCGCCGCTGAACAGCCCCTCATCTCACCCCGGAACCGCCCGTTCCGGGGCTTTTTTTACAGTTTGTTCATCCCCTGCGTTTGCCTTTTTTGCCGCAGTATGGTAAAATATCCGCACAAAACCATTTTTAGGAGTGACTTATGCTAAAACGATGGACGGCGCTGCTGCTGGCGGTCATGCTGGTGCTTTTGACTGCCTGCGGCGCGCAAAAAGAATACAAACTGTCCGCGGTATTTGCCGCCGTGGAGGAAGACCGCCCTCAGTGGCTGGCCGATCCCGATAACGCCGCCCTGTGGGAGCAGCTGGGCCTTTCCGGCTCGGTCGTCTCGGATGGCGACCCCGCCGCTTTGACCATCGGCGCGCAGCACTGGGTGCTGCAGCCCGCCGCGGTGGAGGGCAAAGCTGTGACCCTGTGCTACTGCATTGATGAGCAGAACCGGCCCCTTCTGGATCTGCGGGCCTCCTTTGGCATCAATGTGCTTCCGGTGGAGGAATGGACCGCCTGTGAGGATCTTTTCATCGTGCGCGTGTGGGCGCAGCAGGGCGGGAAGCTGCCGGAAAATTATTTTTCCGGGGAGGATGAGGGCCTGAACCGCTATGCCGTTCTTCTCACCGATCCCATCACCGGCGAAAGCGCCAGCGCCGTCGCCGCCGATGCCGAATTGCAGGCTCTCCTGGCCGATGGCGAGCCCCATGCCCTGTGCCTGCGGTTGCGGGCCATGCAGCAGGGGGAGCCGTCCCTCCGGGTCGTCACATTGCTGTGCCAGGGCTGGCTGGAAAAGGAATCGGTGCTGCGGGTACAGTCGGAGCAGCTCCTGTGGGCGGCCCGCCACGGGGAAAATGACACCCTGCGTCTGCTGCTCAATGAGGGCAATGTTTCGGTGACCGACCGCAATGGCGATGGTCTGCTGTGGGCCGCGCTGCAAAGCGGCAATGCCGAAACGGTGGAGCTGGTGGTCAAAGCCGGTGCCACCGGGGAAAACCACAATCTCTACTGGGCGGAGCCCGCCGCCTTGACCATAGCGGAGCGCCAGGATTGGCAGCAGCTGCTTTCCACTCTGGAGGAGCAGCACACCGATACCGGCTGCACGGCGCCTTCCATTGCCTACTGCTGCACCGCCATGGGGAATGCCGAACGGCTGTCGCTTTACCTGGCCCATTTCCCGCTCTCGGCGGAGGAGGCCGCCCTTCCCGAAGAGGACAGCACCACTGTGGCCCTGCGCTACGGGGTGGAAAGCGCCCAAACCGGCAATTTGCTGGACCTGGCTGTGGCCAATGATGATACCGAAACCGCCGCTGTACTGCTGCAAAATGGGGTCACGGCCTCGCCGCTGCTGCTCAAAAAGCTGCAGGCCTCGCCCACTACCCTTTCCGATGAGATGCTGGCGCTGCTGGGCAGCTACCGGTACTTTGGCGTGCTGGATGAGGTGCTGGCCGATTACCGCGCGTTCAAGGAGAGCTACGAGGCCGTGGCGGGGGAAAGCTGCCGCCGCTTCGAGCGGGATTACGCAGCCTACTGTGAGGCCATGGAAAAGGGCGATAGCTTCGCCGCCGCCGGCATTATGGATAGCGGCCTGCTGGATGAGATCGTGGGTCAGCTGCAGGCAGTGCAGAATGTGGCAAAGCCAGAGACCGAGGCCATCAACGCCCTGTGGGACCTGATGTACGAGTACGCCGATATGATGGATACCGCCGGCTACTACTACAAGCGCATCTCCCTCAGCACCTATGTGGTCACACGCCGCTACTATCGGGCCCTGTTTGAAAACCGCCTGGGCCGTGCTCACGCCCTTTACGAGGAATTCAAGCACCAGACCGCCGTTTACGATGGCCTTTTGCAGAACTGGGCCGAATAAATCTAACCGAAAGAAGGCTTTTCCGCATGATCTATTACCTCACCGGCACCGGCAACAGCCGCTGGGCCGCGCAGCTGCTGGCAGATCATCTGCACGATACCGCCGAGGATGCCGCCCCCGCCCTCAAAAGCGGCCTGGCGCCTTCCCTCCATTCCGAAAAACCGTGGGTCTTTGTCTGTCCCACCTACGGCTGGCAGATCCCCCATGTCTTTGCCGATCTGCTGTGCCGCACCGGCTTTGATGGCAGTAGAAAAGCCTATTTCGTCCTCACCTGCGGGGATGATATCGGTGCGGCCGGGCCCCGCCTGCGCAAGCTCTGCGGGGAGCTGGGCCTGGAATACCGCGGCGTGTGGCCGCTGGTGATGCCGGAAAACTATGTGGCCATGTTCCCGGTGCCAGGAGAGGAAGAGGCGAAGAAGATCATTGATGCCGCGCGGGAGCCCCTTCTGGAAGCCGCCGCCCTCATCGCAGGGGATCAGCCCTTCCCGGGGGGAAAGCTGACCCTGGCCGACCGCCTAAAAAGCGGCGTTGTCAACCGTTTCTTCTATCGCTTTTGCATCAAAAGCAGCCCCTTTTACACCACCCCGGCCTGCAATGGCTGTGGCCGCTGCGCCAAAATGTGCTTCACCAACTGCATCGTGATGCGGGAGGGCAAACCCCACTGGGAGGGGCATTGTACCCACTGCATGGCCTGTATCTGCGGCTGCCCGCAGCACGCCATTGAGTACGGCAAAAAGAGCCAGGGCAAGCCCCGCTACCGCTGCGAGGAGTACACCGGGTGAGCTTTGGCGGAAAAATGCCGCTTTTTTGCGATGAAACCGCCCTTTTTGTGCAAAATAGTGCTTGCAAAGCCTTGCAATTTGTGATACAGTATTATTTGGAATATGGTAGTAGAAAGAAAGAGTGGGGCGACCCGCTCTTTCCTTTATGTTAGGAGGCAAAGCGATGGCCAAAAAGAATACCGCCGCCATAGCGGAGGAGCTGGCAGCTCCCATTCTGGAAGAGATGGGCCTGCAGCTGTGGGATGTCGTCTACGAGAAGGAGGGCAGCGGCTGGTACCTGCGGTACTATGTCGATAAAGAGGGCGGCATCGATATCAATAGCTGCGAGGCCTTTTCCCGGGCAATCAGCGATGTGCTGGATGAAGCCGACCCAATCGATGGCAGCTACACGCTGGAGGTTTCCTCCCCCGGCATCGAGCGCGCCCTCACCCGCGATTGGCACTTTGAGACCCTGATGGGCCAGCAGCTGCTGGTGCGGCTCATCCGCCCGGTGGAGGGCGTTCGGGATTTCATCGGCACCCTTACCGATTACCGCGATGGCACCCTGACCCTGCTGCTGGATGAAAAAACCGAAATGAATGTGGAACGCGGCGAAACCGCGTTTATCCGTCTGTATAATGATTTTAGTGGAGGAGTAAGCAAATGAGCGCTGCAAGAGCCAAGAAGAAACCCCAGGAGGAATTTAACCTCTTTGATGCCCTGAAGATGCTGGAGAAGGAAAAAGGCATCCCGGTGGATTATATGATCGAAAAGATCCAGACCGCCATCGCTCAGGCCATCAAGAAGGACCCCTTTAACAGCGAAAACAGCGTCGTGGAGATTGATCCCGAGACCGGCCGCTTCTATGTGGCGCTGCGCAAGGATGTCGTGGAGGAGGTCGAGGACCCAACCACCCAGATCAGCGTGGAGGATGCTGCCAAGTACCAGAGCGGCATCACCGCCGGAAGTGTGCTGGAAGTCGCCCTTGATCCTAAAAAGTTCGGACGCATCGCGGCCCAGGCGGCCAAATCGTCCATCCATCAGGGTATCCGGGAGGCCGAAAAGGGCCTGCTGCTCAAGGAGTATGAGAGCCGCCAGCACGATATCGTTTCCGCCAAGGTGCTGCGGGTGGATCCCGTCCGCGGCAATGTCACCCTGGAGATCGGCAGCAGCGAAGCCGTGCTGCCCAAGACCGAGCAGATCCCCGATGAGACCTTCACCGAGGGCCAGCGCATCAAGGTATATGTGGTGGATGTGCAGAATACCGAAAAGGGCCCCCGCCTTATGATCTCCCGTACCCACCCCGGTCTGGTCAAGCGTCTCTTCGAGATGAATGTCCCCGAAATCTACGATGGCACCGTCGAGATCCGTTCCATCGCCCGCGAGGCGGGCTCCCGCAGCAAGCTGGCCGTTTCCAGCCGGGATGAGAATGTGGATGCCATCGGCGCCTGCATCGGCCCCAAGGGCGCCCGTGTCAATACCATCGTGGAGGAGCTGGGCGGCGAAAAGATCGATGTCGTCAATTACAGCGATGACCCCGCCGCCTACATTTCCGCGGCGCTTTCTCCCGCCACCGTTTTGGGCGTGGAGATCCTGGATGCCGATACCCACAGCTGCCGCGTCACCGTGCCGGATCACCAGCTCTCGCTCGCCATCGGCAATAAGGGCCAGAACGCCCGCCTGGCGGCCCGCCTGACCGGCTGGAAGATCGATATCCGTCCCGAAAGCGGCTTCTACGGCGAGGAGGAACCCGCCAAGGAAGAGTAATCATAAAGAAAGGAGGCACCCACAGTGCAGCAAAAGAAGATCCCCGTAAGAATGTGCGCCGGCTGCGGCGAGCATTTCCCCAAAAAAGAGCTGGTACGCATTGTCCATACCCCGCAGGGCGAGGTCCATGTAGACCCCACCGGGCGGATGGCCGGCCGCGGTGCTTATCTCTGCCGCAAGGTCGAGTGCCTCCGCAAGGCACAAAAGGCCAAACGGCTGGAGCGTGCTTTCCAATGCCCCGTACCCGATGAGGTGATGGCAAAACTGGAAGAGGAGCTGAACGCCGCCGATGAATGATGTGACCCAAAGAAAGGTGCTGGGATTCATCTCCCTGTGCCGCCGGGCCGGCCGGCTCACCACCGGCATGGATGCCGCCGTGGAAAAAGCGGAAAAGGGGGAAGCCCATCTTCTCCTGCTGGCGCAGGATCTTTCCCCCCGCAGCGCCGCGCGGCTCCGGCAAAAGCTGCCGGATATCCCGGTAATTTCTCTTCCCTGTACGATGCAGACCCTCAGCCGCTATACCGGCAAAAATACCGGCATCCTGGCGGTCTGCGATGAAAACTTCGCCGGTGGTATCCGGGCAATGATGAGTGATGATGAGGAGGACTTGGATAGATGATCGAAAAAGTTAAACTGAACGAGGTCGCCAAAGACCTGAATATAAGCGGCAAGGATCTGACCGCGCTGCTGCAGCAGCGCTTCGGCGGCGAGGCCAAAAAGCCGCAGACGGTGCTCTCCGGCGAGGAGCTCAATTTTGTGATGGAGCACTACACCCAGCAGCACGCCGTCAAGGACTTTGGCGAGTACTTTAAGCTGGGTGAAAAGAAGCCCGCCCCCGCCGCGGCCCCCAAACCCGCCGAGAAGCCTGCCGAAAAGCCCGTGGAAAAGGCAGCGCCCGCCCCCGCCCCGGCTCCCCGGCCCGCCGCTCCGGCTCCCCGGCCCCAGCAGCCGGCCGCCAATGGCCAGGGCCAAAACCGTCCCCAGCAGGGGAATAACCGTCCCCAGCAGGGGAATAACCGCCCCCAGCAGGGGAATAACCGCCAGCAGGGCGACCGCCGCTTTGAGAACAACCGCGATAACAACCGGCCCCAGGGCAACGGCCTGCGGCCCAATCTGAACCAGAAGCCCGCTGCTCCCGCCCCGGCCCCCAAGCCTGCGGCGCCCCAGCAGCCCGCCGCCCCCCGCAAGCCCATCGAGATCCGCCAGCAGGCCCCCAAGCAGAAGGGCCCCAAGGGCGAGAATACCTTTACCGCCAATACCGTGACCCGCACCACCGTGGATATGCGCACCAGCGAGGTCAACCTCGATAAGTACAATGAGCGGTACGAACAGATCGCCCCGGCCGGCAACATGAAGGATAACTTCGCCAAAAAGCAGAAGCTCAATCAGAAATCCGCCCGCCGCGGCAAGCCCGTCCTCAGCCGCAAGGAGCGCGAGGAGGAAAAGATGCGCCGCCTGGAGCTGGAGCGTCAGCGCCGCCAGCGGCTGGAGGTGGCCCTGCCCGAGGAAATGACCGTCGGCGAGCTGGCCCTCACCCTCAAGGTACAGGCCAGCGAGATCGTCAAGAAGCTGATGGGACTGGGCGTTATGGCCTCCATCAGCGATGTCATCGACTTTGATACCGCCTCCCTCGTCGCCATGGAGATCGGCGCCAAGGTCACCAAGCAGGTCGTTGTCACCATTGAGGACCGCCTGTTCGAGGTAGAGGATAAGGAAGAAGCCCAGGAGCCCCGGCCCCCCATCGTGGTGGTCATGGGCCATGTCGATCACGGCAAGACCTCTATCCTGGATGCCATCCGGAAAACCAGTGTCGTTTCCGGCGAAGCCGGCGGCATCACCCAGCACATCGGTGCTTACCAGGTGCAGGTGGATGGCCGTCCCATCACCTTCCTGGATACCCCCGGCCACGCCGCCTTCACCTCCATGAGAGCCCGCGGCGCCCAGGTCACCGATATCGCCGTGCTGGTCGTCGCCGCCGATGACGGCATTATGCCCCAGACGGTAGAGGCCATCAACCACGCCAAGGAGGCCGGTGTTTCCATCATCGTGGCCATCAATAAGATGGATAAACCCGAAGCCAATCCCGAGCGCATCAAGCAGCAGCTCACCGAATACGAGCTTGTCCCCGAGGAGTGGGGCGGCGATACCATCTGCGTTCCCGTTTCCGCCAAAACCGGCATGGGGCTGGATAACCTCCTGGAGATGATCCTGCTGGTGGCCGATACCATGGAGCTGACCGCCAACCCCAACCGCATGGCCAAGGGCACCGTCATCGAAGCCAAGCTGGATACCGGCCGCGGCCCTGTGGCCACCGTCCTCATCCAGACCGGTACCCTGCATTCCGGCGAGGCCATCATTGCCGGCACCGCCGTGGGCCGTGTGCGTGTCATGACCAACGATAAGGGCCAAAAGGTCGAGGAGGCCGGTCCCTCCTGCCCGGTGGAGATCACCGGTCTGGCCGAGGTTCCTGCCGCGGGCGATATCTTCAATGCCGTTGAGGATGAGAAGCTGGCCCGCGAGCTGGTGGAAAAACGCCGCATGGAGCAGAAGGAGGAGGAATTCAAGCGGTACCAGAAGGTCACCCTGGATAACCTCTTCGAGCACATCAGCGAAGGCGAGGTGCTGGAGCTGCCCGTTATCGTCAAGGGCGATGTTCAGGGCTCGGTGGAAGCCGTCCGCCAGTCCCTTGAAAAGCTCTCCAATAACGAGGTCCGGGTCCGTGTCATCCACGGCGCCGTCGGCGCTGTCAGCGAAAGCGATGTCATGCTGGCCAATGCCTCCCATGCCATCATTGTCGGCTTCAATGTCCGTCCCGACCCCACCGCCAAGGCCAATGCCGAGCGTGACGGTGTCGAGATCCGTCTCTACCGCATCATCTACGATGCCATCGAGGAGATCGAGGCCGCTATGAAGGGTATGCTCAAGCCCAAGACCGAGGAGGTCGATCTGGGCCGGGCGGAGATCCGCAATGTCTACAAGATCACCGGCGTGGGCGCCGTGGCCGGCTGCTATGTGCTGGATGGCAAGATGGTCCGCTCCGCCAATATCCGTGTGGTCCGGGATGGCATCATCATCGCCGATGATAAGATGGCCTCCCTGCGCCGCTTCAAGGACGATGTGAAGGAAGTGGCTCAGGGCTACGAATGCGGCATCACGCTGGAGAAGTTCAGCGACCTGAAGAACGGCGATATCTTTGAAGCCTACGAGATTAGAGAAATCAAACAATAATTTTCTGGTAAAGAAGGCGGCCGGATCATATCCGGCTGCCCCTTGCCGTTTGAAGAGAAAAACCAAAGGAGGGGCACCATGCCGAATTATAAAAATGCCCGTCATGGCGAGGATATCCACCGGGAGCTGACCGCTATTTTCCGGTCGCTCAAGGATCCCCGCATCGACCCCATGCTTTCCATCGTCCGCACCGAGCTTTCCCGTGACGGCTCCAGCTGCAAGGTCTATGTCAGCTCCCTTTCCGGCATCGAGACCGCGAAAGAATCGGTGAAGGGGCTCAAGAGCGCGGCAGGCTATATCCGCCGGGAGGTGGGCAGCCGGCTGGCCATGCGCCACACCCCGGAATTCCAGTTCATCGCCGATGACTCCATCGAATACGGTGTCCACATCAGCCACCTGCTGCGGGAGATCGTCCCGGAGGAGGAAGCGAAAGGGGAGACCGAAGAATGAGGGAAAACCTTTCCGCGGCCCGCGCGGCCGAGCTGCTGATGCAGAAGGACAATATCACCCTGCTGTGCCACCGCCGCCCCGATGGCGATACCGTGGGCAGCGCCTTTGCCCTGTACTATGCCCTAAGGGAGCTGGGCAAGGAGGTGCGGGTGCTGTGCGCCGATGCCCTGCCGAAGCAGTATGACTACCTGTATGGGGATTACACCCCCAGCCGGGTGCTGGACTGGCCGGTGGAATATGTGGTGACCGTGGATGTGGCCACCGCCGGGATGCTGGGCGGCCTGGAGGAAAAGTACGGCCATATGGTGGATCTCTGCATTGACCACCACCCCAGCAACAGCGATTATGCCGCCCAGACCTGCCTGTGGCAGGAGGCCGGGGCCTGTGCCGAGCCGGTCGCCGCCGTCATTAAGGCCATCGGGCTGCCCGTTTCCGGCAAAATAGCCGAGTGTGTCTATACCGGCCTTGTTACCGATACCGGCGGGTTCCGCTTTTCCAATACCGCGGCCGGGACGCTGCGGCTGGCTGCGGAGATCATGGAAAGCGGCGTGGATACCGCCGCCATCAATACCCGTGTTTTTGAAAGCGAAAGCAAGGCCAAAATACTGGCCGAAGCCAAAATGATGTCCTCGCTGGAATTTTACGCCGGGGACCGGATCGCCGTGATGCCGGTGACGCTGGCCATGCGGGCCCAAACCGGCGTGACCGGTGAGGAGCTGGAGGATGTGGCAGGCATCCCCCGGAAGATAGAGGGCGTGCTGCTGGGCATCACCATCAAGGAGCACGAGGGGGAATGCCATATCTCCCTGCGCAGCAAGGAGCCGGTCAATGCCGATGAGATCGCGGAGATCTTCGGCGGCGGCGGGCACCGTCTGGCCGCTGGAATCACCATAAAGGGAACGGTGGAGGAGGCCGCCCGCCTGCTGGTGGCCGAGGCCGTAAAACATCTGCCAAAGGAGCAAGCATGAAGAAAACATACCATTCCCGCCAGCTGGAGGGGATCCTATGTGTCGATAAACCGCAGGACTGGACCTCCTTTGATGTGGTGGCCAAAATGCGGGGCATTGCCGATTGCCACAAAATAGGCCATGGCGGTACCCTGGACCCGATGGCTACCGGTGTGCTGCCGCTCTTTTTTGGCCGCAGCGCCAAGGCCATGGAGCTGATGCCGGTACAGGATAAGCGCTATACCGCTTCCATCCGCTTTGGGGTGACCACCGATACCCAGGACTGCACCGGCAATATCCTTTCCACCAGCGAAAAGTCGGTAACAAAAAAAGCGCTGGAGGCAGCCCTGGCGCCGCTGCGGGGCACCATTGACCAGCTGCCGCCGATGTATTCCGCCGTTTGGGTGGATGGCCAGCGGCTGTATAAGCTGGCCCGGGCCGGAAAAGAGGTGGAACGGCCCACCCGGCAGGTGACCATCCACCAGCTGGACCTGCGGGAATTTGACCCGGAGAACCGGACCTGTGTCATTGATGTGGCCTGTTCCAAGGGGACCTATATCCGGACCCTTTGCCATGATATCGGCGAGGCGCTGGGCTGCGGCGGTATGCTGACCGCCCTGAGAAGGACTGAGACCCTGGGCTTTACCACGGCGGACTGCCATACCCTGGAGGAGTTGAAGCAGGCCAGCGAGGAGGGCCGCTTTGAGGAGCTGCTGATGCCGGTGGACGCGGCTTTCCGGCAGTATAAAAGCATCTTCCTTTCCCCCAAGCAGAGCAAAATGTTCCTCGACGGCATCCGGCTGGATACCAACCGCATCAAAATTCCCGCCGAGGGAGATACGGTGCGGGTTTACGGCGACGGCCGTTTTTTGGCGCTGGCCCACATCGAACGCAGCATAGCAGAATTGCAGATCATCAAGCTGTTTTACACAAAGGAGAATCCCAATTGCTGATCTTCCATGACCTTTCCCGCAAAAGTGAATATCCTACGGTGGCGGCATTGGGCTTTTTTGACGGCGTGCACCTGGGGCACCGCGCGGTAATAGCCGAGGCGGTAAAACAGGCGCGCGCGCAAAACGGCAAGGGGGCGGTTTTTACCTTTGAGCCGCCGCACCACACCGACCGGGCCGTGAGCAAAAGCGATGTGAAGCTGCTGCAAAGCCCTGAAAGCCGGGACCGGGTGATGGAGGAGCTGGGGGTGGAGCTGGTGCTTTGCCCGCCGTTTGAGAGCTTCTACAACTTTTCTCCGGAGGAATTTGTGAGGGAGATACTGAAAAACTGCCTGAACTGTAGGGGTGTGGTGTGCGGTGAGGATTACCGCTTTGGCAAAAAGGGCGCCGGAAATGTGGCCCTGCTGCGGGAGCTGGCGGAGCCGATGGGCATTGCTGTGACGGCGCTGGAGCCGGTGACCTGGAAAGGGGAGACGGTGAGCTCCAGCCGGATACGGCGCTGCCTGCTGGAAGGGGACACTGAGCTGGCGGGAGAGCTGCTGGGGACGCCCTATGCCGTCTGTGGAAAAGCGGTGCGGCGGGGAGAGGAGCTCTGCCTGCGGCTGCCGCCGGAAATGGCGCTGCCGGCGGAGGGCTGCTACCATGGATTGGACAAGACCCATGGCGGCCGGCCGGTGCTGCTGACCGTCCGGGAGGGGGCCATTGCCTGGCGGGGAGAGGCCACTGAGCAAGAGCCGGTGGAGCTGGCCTTTCTGGGGCGGGGATAAAAAGTCCTCCCACTAATACGGCAAAATCGCATGTTTTTTGCAGTCCAAAGGTTAATATTTCACTTTTTTTAATGGAAAGTTTACATTATGGGAAAATATTGGACGAAAGTTGCATAAATGATGGATTTAACAGGGCGATAGTTACAGGGAATATAAGTTTATTTTGGGGATAGTTTGTAGTCGCCTGGCGGCGTCGCGGAGTCTTTTGCAAAGGCGTAACCTGTATGCCTGCCCGGCGGGAGGATAGTTTGTAATCGCCTAGCGGCGTCGCGAAGTCACCGAAGGGTGACAATCAGTACCGCTCGCCGCGGAGGCCTTCCTTTTGTTCCTGCAAAAGGAAGCAAAACAGGGTCAAGGGGGACGGATTCCCCCTTGACGAACCCCTTTCTGTCGCTTGCAGTGCTGGATACGAACGATGCAAAGCATCGTCCGTACTGCGCACAGATACGCTCCCAAGGTAGCCGCGGGCGCATCTGCCCCATCCGCCTTGCGGTGCCCGAAAAAATCTTCGCGCTGCTCGCTTGCTCGATTTTTTCGACCGCTACGGGTGCTCCGCCTCGCTGCATCCGCCACTGGCGGCGCTCGGCTCCGCACCCCCTACCCCTCCCCCGTGGCGGGGGAGGGGCCGTCTGGGCAAATAGCTGATTGTTCAACCCATAGGCTCGACAGCGTGACTTCCTGCAATCGGTTTGCAGGAACCAAATTAAAATGCGCCTGCGGCTCCTTATCAGCGTCGTCTAATCCCGCTCCGGGAATGCGCAGCGTTTCCGGGCGGGAGGGCTCCGACGCGTAGGGGGTCTCGGGGTCCTCCCCGAGTGACTTTTGGTTACTTTTCTTCATAGAAAAGTAGGGCCCCGCCGGCGAGGCGTACAGGCTGTCACTCTGCGGTGACTCCGCGACGCCGAAGGCGAGATGAAATTTGGTGTAAAGGGGGTCGCGGGGGCTGGGGCGCGGGACGGCGATTGGCCGAGGAAGGCCCCGCCGCCGGCAGGCGGAAAAACCGCTTGAAACAAGGAAAATCTGCGCAAAATAGTTTGACAAGCTGTGGGCGGTATGATACAATATCAAGTGCCGCATGCGACGGGCTTTTATAAGTGTATCCCGAAAGGGGTGCCGCCTTGTTTTTTCGCAGCGAGATTAACGAAAGAGGCTACACAATATGTACGCAATCTTTGAAACCGGTGGCAAACAGTACACCGCAAAGGTCGGCGATGTTCTTTACATCGAGAAGCTGAACGCTGAAGTCGACCAGACCGTGACCTTCGAGAAGGTTCTTGCAGTTGGTGATGACACCATGACCTTTGGCACCCCCTATGTAGAGGGTATGACCGTAAGCGGCAAGGTGCTGAAGAATGGCAAGGCCAAGAAGATCGTGGTAATGACCTATCGTCCCAAGAAGGACAGCAAGCGCAAGATGGGTCATCGCCAGCCCTACACCAAGGTGGAGATCACCGCGGTAGGCACCGCTACTGAGGAGAAGCCCGCGAAGAAGGCTGCTGCCCCTAAGGCGGAAGGCGAGAAGAAGCCCGCTGCCAAGAAGGCTGCTGCTCCCAAGGCGGAGGGTGAAAAGAAGCCCGCTGCTAAGAAGGCTGCTGCCCCCAAGGCCGAAGGCGAAAAGAAGACCACTGCCAAGAAGGCTGCTGCTCCCAAGGCGGAGGGCGAGAAAAAGCCCGCTACCCGTAAGACTGCTGCCAAGAAAACTGAGGAGAAAGGTGAGGTGTAATTTATGGCTCATAAAAAAGGTATGGGTTCTACCAAGAACGGCCGTGATTCTGAGTCCAAGCGTCTGGGCGTAAAGCGTGCTGACGGTCAGGCAGTTCTGGCTGGCAACATCCTGGTCCGCCAGAGAGGCACTCACATTCATCCCGGTGAGAATGTAGGGATCGGCAGCGACGATACCCTGTTTGCTCTGGTTGACGGCCGCGTCAAGTTTGAGCGTATGGGTAAAGAGCGCAAGAAGGTTTCCGTTTACCCTGCAGAATAATTTGGCCAAAGACAAAGTCCCGGAGTGTAAACCCCGGGATTTGTTCTTGCAACGGATAACCGGCGGCCGGCGGGGGAAACTGCCGGTAGGACGGTTTTTATGATAGAAGCGAGGAACAAGATGTTTGTAGATAAAGCGAAAATTTCCATCAAGGCGGGGGACGGCGGCAACGGCGCGGTTTCCTTCCACCGGGAAAAGTTTGTGGCGGCGGGCGGCCCCGATGGCGGCGACGGCGGACGCGGGGGAGATGTGATCTTCCAGGCGGATACCAACATGAGCAGTCTGATCGGGTTCCGGTATAAGAAAAAATATGCCGCCGAAAACGGACAGAATGGCAGCGGCGCGCGGTGCAGCGGTAAAACCGGTGAGAGCCTGGTCATCAAGGTGCCGAAGGGTACCGTGGTGCGGGAGGCCGAGACCGGCCGGGTGCTGGCCGATCTTTCCGGAGATGAACCAGTGGTGGTAGCCCGCGGCGGCAAGGGCGGCTGGGGCAATCAGCACTTTGCCACGGCGACCAGACAGATCCCGCGCTTTGCGCGGCCCGGCTACCCCGGTGAGCGCTACGATGTGGAATTGGAACTGAAGCTGCTGGCCGATGTGGGGCTGTGCGGCTTCCCTAATGTGGGCAAATCCACCCTGATCTCGGTGGTGAGCGCCGCCAAGCCGGAAATAGCGAATTACCACTTTACCACCCTGACCCCCGTGCTGGGTGTGGTGCGGGTGGACGGCGAGACCAGCTTTGTGATGGCGGATATCCCCGGACTCATCGAGGGCGCCAGCGAGGGGCTGGGACTGGGACATGAGTTTCTGCGGCATGTGGACCGCTGCCGGCTGATTGTGCATGTGGTGGATGTGAGCGGGATAGAGGGACGCGATCCCATCGAGGACTTTAAGACCATCAATACCGAGCTGCGGCGCTTTAACCCCGAGCTGGCGGAGCGCCCCATGCTGGTGGCCGGCAACAAGTGCGATATGGCCACTGAGGAGCAGATAGCGGCCTTCCGCGAGTATGTGGAGGGGGAGGGCTATCGCTTTTTCCCCATCAGCGCGGCGACAAGACAGGGCACCGAGGAGCTGGTGCAGGCCATTGCCGCGGAGTTGGCCAAGCTGCCGCCCATCGTGCGGTATGAGCCGGAGCCCATCACCGAGGAGGAGCGCCTGAAGGCCACCCGCCGCAACCAGTTCACCGTGGAAGTGGTGGACGGCGTGTATGTGGTGAAGGCCGACTGGTTGGCCAATGCGCTGACCGGTGTGAATATGGAGGACTACGAATCGCTGCAATACTTCCAGCGGGTGCTGATCCAGAGCGGGATCATCAAGAAGCTGGAGGATATGGGCATCAACGAAGGGGATACCGTGAGTATCCTGGACTTTGAATTTGAGTATGTGAAGTGATGGCAATGAGCGGAAAATTTGACCCCAAAATGCTGAGTGCGCTGGACCTTGCCTTTGTGGGGGACGGGGTGTACGGCCTGCTGGTGCGGGAAATGCTGGCCCGGGATGGCAGCCGCCCGGTGGGCGAGCTGCACCGCATGGCGGTGGCCTATGTGAACGCCACGGCGCAGGCGGCGGCCTATGACCGCATTGCCCCGCTGCTGACCGAGCAGGAGCAGGCGGTATACCGCCGGGGCCGCAACGGTGGGGCCCATCCGCCCAAAAACGCCGACCCGGGCCACTATGCCAAGGCGACCGGGCTGGAGGCGCTTTTTGGTTACCTGTACCTGAATGGGGCGCAGGAGCGGGCACGGGAGCTTTTTGAGGCGATAACGGCCAACAAAGAGAACGCGAAACAGAACTGAAAACGGAGGACGGTGCGATGAAAAACCGGGAATGGCTGCGGCGGCTGCCGATGGATCTCCTGATGGATATAGTGGGCGGTTTGATCTACGCGGTGGGTCTGAACTGCTTTGCGAACCCCAATGATATTGCCCCCGGAGGGATGTCCGGTGTGGCGGTCATCCTCAATTACCTGTTTGAGATCCCGATGGGTATCACCATCTTCTGCGTCAATATCCCGTTGCTGCTGCTGGCATGGCGCTTTTTGGGACATGAATTTACGCTGCATAGCCTGAAGACCATCCTGGTATGGTCGGTACTGGTGGATGTGGTGGCCCCTTACCTGCCGGCCTATGCCGGGGATAAGATCCTGGCGGCGCTGTTTGGCGGCGTGTGCATCGGCGTTGCGGTGGCGCTGGTGTTCCTGCGGGGTTCTACCACCGGCGGGACCGATATCGTGAGCCGGCTGCTGCAGCGGCGCTGGCCCTTTATGCCCATCGGCAAGACGATGATCGCGGTGGATGCGGTGATCGTGGTGGCTTCGATGGTGGTCTTTAAGAACATTGAGACCGGCCTGTACGCACTAATCGCCATTTATGTCAGCGGAAGCGTGATTGATACCATTATGGGCGGACAGAATACCGGACACATGGTGCTGATCGTGAGTGATGAGCATACCGCTATTGCCAAGGGCATTATGGAGAAGATGGGGCGCGGTGCCACCCTGCTGAACGCCACCGGGGCATACAGCGGCGCGGAGCGCCATGTGGTGCTATGCGCGGTGCGTAACAATGAATACCCCCGCCTGCGGGAGCTGATACGGCAGTATGATCCCAAGGCATTCCTAATAACGACCAATGTGAACGAGGTGCTGGGCGAGGGATTTGCCTCACTGAACGCCAAGAACCTGACCTGAACGACGGCGGAGAAGAAGACAAATGCGGATTCGATATAACCCGGAGGCGCGGCCGGAGCTGGCCGCGTGGGAATACTACATTGACGAGCCGGAAAAGCTGCGCGGTCACTGGGCGGAGCAATTTGCCCGGCGGCAGCCGATGGTGCTGGAGCTGGGCTGCGGCAAGGGAGGCTTTCTGGCGCAGATGGCCCCTGCTCACCCGGAGAAGAACTACATTGCGCTGGATGTGAAAAGCGAAATGCTGGTGCTGGCCAAGCGCAAGGCGGAGGAGGCCTATGCCGCGGCGGGCGTGCCGATGGATAACTTCTTGATGACGGCGGTGGATATTGAGCGGATCTTCCTCATCATGGATGAGACGGACCAATTTGATGAGGTGTATATCAACTTCTGTCCGCCTTGCCCCAAGTGCCGCCAGCACAAGCACCGTCTGACCCATCCGCGGCAGCTGGAGCGCTACCAAAAGCTGATGGCCCCGGGCGCGAGGCTCTACTTTAAGACCGATGACGACGACCTGTTTATGGCCTCATTGGGCTACCTGGAGGAGGCGGGCTGGGTGCTGGACTACCGCACCCACGACCTGCACCGGGAGGGCGCCCCGGCCGAAAGCCCCCGCACCGAGCATGAGGAGATGTTTGCCGGGCAGGGGATCCGCATCAAGTACCTGATAGCGCACCCGCCGGAAGAGAACCAATAAAAAGAACCCCTGAGAGCCGAGAATTTGGCTTCAGGGGGCTTTTTTGATGGGGGATTAGGCCGAGGGGTTCAGAGAACGCTCCAGCCAGATGGAGGCGATATTGAGCGCCTCGTACAGGCCGTTTTTTTCGGTCTTTTTGATCATGCGATCCTTGGGGGGCAGGGTCTCATCGGTGGAGAGGATCTGCACCAGCACCCGGTCGGCGGTTTTTTCCGCATCGTCCTTGGTGGAAAGGATCTTGAGCATGGCAACGCAGCTTTCTGCCGGGTTGCCATAGTAGAGGGTATTGCCGCTGCGCACCAGCGGTTTTCCCTTATATTCCAGCATATTTTCCATGGGGGTGGCCTCCTTCTTAGTAGGGTGGGGAAAAAGGGCACTTAACGCTCCAGATAGCTGCGCAGCAGCACCTGCAGCAGCTCATCGCGATCGATGTGGCGGATGAGGGCGCGGGCGTTATTGTGGGTGGTGATATAGGTGGGGTCTTCGCTGAGGATATAGCCAACCAGCTGGTTGATGGGATTGTAGCCCTTTTCCAGCAGCGCCTCATATACGGTGGTCAGGGTTCTCTTCAGTTCCTTTTCCCGGTCTTCCTTGATGGAAAAAGAGATGGTGGGTTCGGTATTGGCCATATTGTCACTCTCCCTTCTGTGCAAAGCTGTGGGCGGCCCGGTGCTGCATAGGGTGCGCCCGCCGGATGGGCAGGCGACCCTAAATGATGCACTAATACTATTGTAGCGTAAAGCGCCGGGGAATACAAGGAGAAAAAGCGCAAAGAAACGAGTTTTCTCCCTGTTTTATAAATTTTAGGCGCGCAGGGTGATGCCATACTGCGAGAGCGCCTTGAGCGCTTTTTCGATGGCCTTATCGCATTCCTCCACGGTGAGGGTGCGGTCGGCGGCACGCAGCACCAGGGAATAGGCGACGCTCTTTTTACCGGCAGGGACAGGGGCACCGCGGTAGACATCGAACAGCTTGATCTGCTCCAGAATATTGCCAACGGCACCGGTGATGGTCTTTTCGATGGCGGCAACGGGCAGGCTCTCATCGCAGATGACGGCAAGGTCACGGGTGGAGGCAGGGAAGCGGGGCAGGGCGTGATAGGTGGCCTCCGGCAGACGTGCGGCGAACATCCGGGCGATATCCAGCCGGGCGATCCAGGCGCGGCAGCCGATGCCGAAGTTCTCCAGCACGGTGGGGTGGACCTCACCGACCGAGCCGATCTCGACATCCCCAACGGTGAGGACGGCATAGCGGCCGGGGTGATAGCTGGGATGGGTGGAAACGGCGGTGTAATCGGCGCGGGGCAGATTCAGCCGGCTGAGGAGGGATTCCACAGTGCCCTTGAGAGTGAAGAAGTCGGCTTCGCCGGCGTAGCAGCCTACCATAAGGACAGCCTTTTCCTCCGGCAGATCCTCGCCCTCGCGGGGGAGATATTCGCTGGAGATCTCGTAGAGCCAGGCTTCGGGATTGCGGTTATTGTAGTTGCGGGCCAGGGTATCCAGCATGCTGGGCAGCCCGGTGGTGCGCATGATGGAGGTATCCTCGCCGAGGGGATTGGTGATGACGACGGATTTGCGCATGGGATGATCGGCCGACAGGCAGATCTTATCGTACATCTTGGGGCTCATGAAGGAGTAGGTGACGATCTCATCGTAGCCCATGGCGATCATGGCGTTATTGATGCGGCGCTCGAAATCCTGCTCCGGGGTGATGATCGCCTCCGCCGAGCCGCGCAGGGCTGTGGTGGGGATCTTATCGTAGCCGTACATACGGGCTACTTCCTCGGCGATATCGGCCTTCTGCTCCAGATCAGCGCGGTAGCTGGGGACGATGCACTCATTGCCCACCACGGCGATCTCCAGGGGACGCAGCGATTCCACCATTTCCTCACGGGTGAGGGAGATGCCGAGGAAACGGTTCATCCAGTCGGCATCAAAGGGGACGCGGCGCAGGGCATGGTCGGCGTGGTCGATATCGATGACGCCGGAAACCACCTCACCGGCGCCCAACTGCTCCACCAGCTCCAGGGCGCGCAGCAGGGCGCCTTCGCAGTTCATGGGGTCCAGACCTTTTTCAAAGCGGCCGGAGGATTCGGTGCGCATGCCCAGCTTTTTGGCGGTGAGGCGGACGCTGCTGCCCTTGAAGCAGGCGGATTCAAAGACGATGGTATTGGTGTCATTGTGGATGCCGCTGTATTCGCCGCCCATGACGCCCGCTACGGCGCTGGGCTTTTCGGCATCGGCAATGACCAGCATCTCAGGGGAGAGCTCCCGCACGGTGCCATCCAGGGTGGTGATGGTCTCGCCCGCGGCGGCATTGCGTACCACGATCTGGCCGTCCTTGACATACTTGAGATCGAAGGCGTGCATGGGCTGGCCGTATTCCAGCATGACATAGTTGGTGATATCGACGATGTTATTGATGGGGCGGACACCGCAGGCACGCAGGCGCTCCCGCAGCCAGCGGGGAGAGGACGCTACCTTGATATTGCGGACGACGGCCGCCATATAGCGCTGGCAGAGCTCGGTATTTTCCACCCGGACCTTCAGCAGGTCGTTTACATCGCCGCCGGCGCCCTGTACCACGGGGGTATGCAGATGCAGCGGCAGGCGGTAGGTTGCAGCGGTTTCCCGTGCCAGACCAATGATGGAAAGGCAATCGGGACGGTTGGAGGTGATCTCGAATTCCACGACGGTATCATTGAGGCCGATGGCGGTGCGGATGTCCTCGCCGACGGCGCAGGCTTCCTGCAGGATGAAGATGCCGTCCTCGATAGCGTAGGGGAAATCGTGGGTGGTGAGGCCCAGCTCCTTGAGGGAGCAGAGCATACCGTTGGATTCCACGCCGCGCAGCTTGCCCTTGGTGATGGTGACGCCGCCGGGGAGGTGGGATTTGTGCAGGGCAGCGGGGACCAGATCGCCCACATGGACATTCTGGGCGCCGGTGACGATCTGTACTGGCTCCGATTTGCCGACATCCACCTGACAGATCCACATATGATCGCTATTGGGGTGGCGCTCCATTGCCAGCACCTTGCCGACTACAACATTTTCGATCTCGGCGCCCTCTACCTCATAGCCCTCTACCTTGGAGCCGGACATGGTAAGCGCTTCGCAAAAATCATGAATGGGTGTATCTACATGGACGAATTCATCCAGCCATCTCATAGAAAGATTCATAACAGTTACCCCTCCTTTCCCTTAAAACTGCTCCAGAAAACGGGTATCGTTTTCGTAGAACAGACGCATATCATCGACAGCAAAGCGGCGCATAACGATGCGCTCCAGGCCGATGCCGAACGCGAAGCCGCTGTACTTTTCGGGGTCCAGTCCGCAGCCGGCCAGCACCTTGGGGTGTACCATGCCGCAGCCTAGAATTTCGATCCAGCCTTCGCCCTTGCAGATGCGGCAGCCCTTGCCATGGCAGGCAAAGCACTGGACATCGACCTCGGCGGAGGGTTCGGTGAAGGGGAAGTGGTGCGGACGGAAGCGCACGATGGAATCTTCGCCGTACAGGCGCTTGATGACCGTTTCCAGGCAGCCCTTGAGGTCGCTCATGGTGATGCCCTCATCAACGACCAGGCCCTCGATCTGATGGAAGATGGGGGAGTGGGTGGCATCCACGGCATCGCTGCGGTACACACGGCCGGGGGCGATGATGCGGATGGGGGGCTTGCGCTGCTCCATGGTGCGGATCTGTACCGGGGAGGTCTGGGTGCGCAGCAGCACCTTATCGGTGATATAGAAGGTATCCTGAGTATCGCGCGCCGGGTGATCGGGCGGCAGATTGAGCGCTTCAAAGTTATAATAGTCCAGCTCGACCTCGGGGCCGGAGACGACATCGAAGCCCATGCCGAGGAAAATTTCCTTGATCTCATCCAAAACGAGATTGAGGGGATGGCGGTGGCCCTCCCGGACGGGTTTGCCGGGCAGGGTGACATCGATGGTCTCCATTTTGAGCTTCTGCTCGGCCATGGCGGCCTTGAGCGCGGCACCGCGGGCAGCCAGCTTTTCCTCGATGGCGGCGCGGACCTCATTGGCCATTTGGCCCATGACAGGGCGCTCCTCCGGGGAGAGCTGGCCCATCGTCTTGAGGATGGCGGTCAGCTCGCCTTTTTTGCCCAGGAGCTGTACCCGCGCTTCCTCCAGCGCGGTCAGATCCTCGGCATTTTGCAGTCGTTCCAGCGCGCGGGCGCGTATGGCTTCCAATGCGGATTTCATAGTGATCCCTCCATTTTGATAATAATAGCTTTTTGGCGGGCGGATAAAAAAAGACCTCGTCCCGCGACAGGGACGAAGCCGCAAATGCTCCGTGGTACCACCCAGCTTTGCGCCCATGGGGACGCACACTTTACGGCCCGGTAACGAGGGCCATTCCGTCGCTGCCTACTGCTCGAACTGAATCGGGTTCAGCGGCGCTGCTCCCCGGGGAACTTCCCGCATTTTTTCCTGCGCGCTCTCCCAGCCGATGGAGCGCTTCTCTGTGCCAGAAAAAGATGGGTACTTTACCGGTTCACGGCATTTTTACGCATCTATTTTACCACGGCAAAGGGGCTTTTGCAAGGGGGAGTTTTGTGGTATCATAAAGGAAAACGAGCGGGGGAGGACCCAAAATGAGAGTGCGAAACGGTGCGGATATTGTGGCGGTGGAGCGGATAGAGAAAAGCATGAAGCGGCCGGGCTTTATGGCGCGGTGTTTTTCGCCGGAGGAGCAGGAGTACATCTGCCGCAAGGCATGCCCTGCTGAAACCGCGGCGGCGCTGTGGGCGGCCAAGGAGGCCTTTGGTAAGGCGATGGGCGTGGGGCTGAGCGGCTGGGCCATGCCGGAGGCGGCGGTGGCCTATGGAGAGACCGGCGCGCCGTATTTTACCCTGAGCGGCGAGGCGGAAAAGCTGGCCGAGGGCTGGCAGCTGGCGCTTTCCCTGAGCCACGATGGCGGGTATGCCATAGCGATGGTGACAGCCTGCCGCGCGGATTGACGGTTACACCACCCATACACCACCCCCGGAGCAATTTCCGGGGGCTATTTTTGTAATTAAGTGTAAATATTACAATTTGGTAACGGTAC